>Ga0209064_1000062_pt1 | contig 232713 bp, 190 predicted proteins | sample Inofromicrocosms_FD_187498 | JGI IMG/M metagenome (GOLD analysis project Ga0209064, IMG submission 187498) | Mouse cecum microbial communities from Vienna, Austria - Inoculum for glucosamine and mucus D2O microcosms (SPAdes) (version 2) | ecosystem: Host-associated > Mammals > Digestive system...
TCTCGCACAAGCATTCTGATGCGAGAACTCGTCACCGAAGGCTTTGTCAAGAGGGTTCCACGCACCGAGAACAACCCTCACGGACTCCTCATCGTCAACTGGCGCACCATCTTGAACAAGGACATCGACCAGCGTGCCAAGTCAAGTTATTAGTCCCTTTGGTAACAGCATTCTGCTTACAGACAGAGACCAAGCCCGGCACAGTATTGTTTACATGTAATAAAAGATAGAATTATGGGAATCAAGAAAATCATCTTAGGCGAACCCATGCCCGACGAGAATGACCCTAAGTACAAGGAAAGAGCCGAGCGAGACCGCAAGGCAGGACAGCAGTTCGCCCATGCCGTCGGCTTGGACAGACTCGCCGCCTTCATTCAGCGTTTCGCCACCAACCACAATAAGATATTCCTTGGAATTATTTTTGGCTTTGTGCTGTTCAGTGTCGGTCTTAACCTCTACAGAATGTCGAGAGCAGTCACGTACCGACCGCAGCAAAGTAGTGCGATAGAACGGCAGGAGCAGAATCTGAAATTCAAACGCCACCATGCGCCCACTCGAAACGAGCCTCCCCACTCCGCATCATCACAACCATCAGAGAACAAAGGGATAGAAAACAGTAACCACTTACAACTCGAAGAATATGAAGCTCACAGAAAAGATTAACTTCAATCAGCCCAAGTACAAGCTACCGGCAGTTATCTACATACCGTTGGTACTATTAGGCTTCGCAGTCTTCCGTCTTTTCAACACAGAGAAGATAGAAGTCACCACCGCCGAGACCACCGAATACTACAACGACAAGTTGCCAGCCGCAAATATCAAGGGCGACGGAATCGGTGACAAATACACCAACATGCTCAATGATTTTGGTAAAATCAAGGATGAATCAGCCGTAGAGAATATCGAGCGAGGCAATGAAGACGTAAAGGAAAGCTACGAGTCCCAGTATTCCGATGCCGAGATAGCCGCCATGGATCAGAGCAACGACAAAGCCAAGGAGTCCATGGAACGCCTCCAGAGGCTCCAGGACCAGATCAGAGAGCAGCAAGCCAAGGACAACCAGTTTGCCCAAGACCGCACAGGAGGCAATACCGACGAAGAAGAGGAAACCCTCAATAGCCTCCGTCAGGCACTTGCAGATGCAAGACTCGCAGGTCAGCAACAAGGCGCAACCGCCATGAACAAACTCGAAGATGCCTCACAGACAGCAGGAGCAGAAGCAAGAAACAAAATAGAAGGCAAGACCGTTGTCGAAGCCAATGTCACCCCAAATGAAAAAGCCGTTAACGAAATCGCAGAGGATGCCGAAGCCGAGCAAGTCGTAAAATCCCAGAAGGAAACCAGCGACTATTTCAACACCATCGGCAACAACGAGCCAGAGCAGAAACTCATAAAAGCCATCGTTGACGAAGACATAACCGCTGTTGACGGATCAAGGGTAAGACTCAGGCTCCTCGATGACATTGACATCGGTGAAAGAACCATCCCTACAGGAACCTACCTCTATTGCATGATGAGTGGCTTCAGTCAGCAGCGAGTCAAGGGAACCGTCAAGAGCATCCTTATCAACGATGAACTTGTCAAGGTCAACCTCAGCATCTACGACACTGACGGCATGGAAGGCTTATATGTTCCGAAGAGCAGCTTCAGGGAAACGGCAGACAATATCGCCAGTGGCGCACTCAGCCAGACCATGAACCTCAATGACGGCAGCTCATCAGGCGGCACCTTCAGCCGTTGGGGAATGCAAGCCATTCAGAACGCCTATCAGAAGACCACCAATGCCATATCCAAGAACATCAGGAAGAACAAAGCCAAGATCAAGTATGGCACACAGGTCTATCTGATTAACTCCAAGGAGAAACGAACAAATAAGTAAGAAGCAATGAACGAATCAGGAGTATTAACCACCAAGCAAGAAGTCAAAGAGTATGTCGGCTTTGAATACGCATTCCCCAAGGAAGAGTGCGTGTTCGTCGGCAGACTCGACTACAGGAACTGGTTCAACAAAGGAAATGTCTATGGCTTAGTGTGCAATTTCACCACGGCAAACGGCAAGAAAATAGCACTCTTGGCATTCCGGCATAAATATCCAAACGAAATCTATGCTCCCAAGGACTGTGACATAGACTTTGCCCATGACGTAGAGGACGATAGCATCTGGAAAATCACCCTTGTAAACACCAAATATGGGAACCTGTATTGGAAACAGGCAGAATTAGTTTCCCAATACGACGAAGATGACACCATACTGAGCTACGAGAAGATAGAAACCTACACGCAGGAACAAATCCAAGAAGCCATCGCAGAACGTGAGCGCAAGAAGCAGGAAAAAGCTGAAAAGGAACGGCATAAGGCAGAACGCCGACGTGAAAGGCAATACCAAAAAGAGCTTAAAGCCAACAATCATTGGGGGCGACGGCTCAGGCTTGTAAAGGCATTCAGGGAAAAAACCTTGAAGGACAAGCAGATAAAGGAGTATGCAACCTACGAAATCTGTTTTGTAATCTCCTATGACCGCAAGAAGATGTGTTGTCCAAAAGGCATATTCTTCAACACAAGGAAAGCAAAGAACGCACGTTACATACGCTTCCCGGAATCCTGTCAGAACTGTGAGATAAAGGAGTGTCAAGGAACCTACCAGACTCAGATTCAAATCGGCGATAAATGGATTACCACTGATGAGAAGCGTACTGACTATTCAGAAGATGAAGATATATATTAAACCAGAAAAGATATGAACACTATCAAGAAAATTGGCGTACTAATGATGTGCGCAATCTCCGCAATGTCAATGAAGGCACAGACAACCACTGACGAAATGCAGTTGTTGACTGTCAACGAGAATGTCACCACCGTTATCACCGCCAGCGAGCCTGTCCGTCTGGTGGACATCAGTACCGACAAGGTCGCAGGTGATCAGCCTATCAACAACACTATACGTCTGAAACCCAAGGAAGGCGTAGAGGTCAATAAGGACGGCGACATTCTGGCCATCGTGACCATCGTCACAGAGCGTTACCGTACTCAGTATGCCTTGATTTACACATCAAGACTCACAGAGGCTGTGACAGATAAGAACATCGAGTTGGACGAAAGGATTGCCTACACCAATCCTGCCGTTTCCATGAGCACCGAGGATATGACAAGATATGCACGTCAGATTTGGAACAGTCCTGCCAAGTTCAGGAACGTCGGCACCAAGATGCACAGAATGTATATGCGTCTGAACAATATCTATGCTGTTGGCGAGTACTTCTTCCTCGATTTCAGCGTAGAGAACAAGACCAACATACAGTTTGACATTGACCAGCTCAGAGTCAAGCTCAGCGATAAGAAAACCAGCAAGGCAACCGTCGTTCAGACCATTGAACTCACTCCAGAGCTCATTCTTGAACCTACCAGAGGCTTCAAGTACGGGTACAGGAACGTCATCGTCCTGAAGAAGATGACCTTCCCGAACGACAAAGTCCTTACCATCGAACTCAGTGAGAAGCAGATCAGTGGCAGAACCATCTATCTGAACATCGAGTACAACGATGTCCTTACCGCAGACAGTTTCAACCATGCAATCCTTTATGAAGAGTAAAACTATGAAGAAATCTGTAATACAATCCAAAGCATTCCTGCTTGTGGCCATGCTCATGATGGCTACTGCAGGATATGCCCAGAGTCACGGCAACCACATCAATTTCGGTGTCGGTGCGCTGTACGAGAGAGGTTTTGATGCCACACTGTCATGGGAGCATGAGACCAAGAACCACAACGCATGGGAGTATTTCCTGAACGGTTATCTCAAATATGAGAAAGATAAAGCCGTAGGTCATATCACCAACGATTCCTTCTGGAACAGCTACAACACATGGGGAGCAGGTATCGCTTACAAGCCTTGTGTAGTAAGAGGCAGTATCAGAAACGGACGCAACAACTACGGATCGTTGCGAATTGGCGGTTCTGTCGGCAGTGATTTCAATGAAGTTGTCGGATGGGTCAATGTCGGCTATGAGCATAACTACGCTCTGAGAAACGGCTGGAGTCTGTACTGGCAGATCAAGACCGACCTCTGTATCAACGGCAAAGACCTTTTCAGAACAGGAGCCACTATCGGGTTCAAGATACCATATAACGCAAGATAGGAGGACAAACGATGAGACACATATATATAATAATAGCAGCCATGGCTGCTGTCCTGACCTCATGTGATGACCATATCATTGAAGATGCCTCATGGCATTCATGGACACCGGGCATGGTCTATAGCACAAATGGCGATGTGACCACCTACGAGCAGTGTTTAAAAAAGGGAAATAAGCCTGAAGCAGTTCTTTTCTATGTCGATAACATAGATAAAATCAACGGCATAGCCTACGCTGTTACCCTTCATGACAACAGCGAAGCCTGTTTCAGTGACCCCGACACAATATACGTCGCACAGGGAACCTCTGCCGACTATAACGCTTTTGATGGCGAGAGCAATACCACAGCACTGAGGTATTCTGCCATTGCTTCACCGATCGCCAAGAGAACAGATCCAAAGTATTTTGTGCCGAGTGTAGCAGAGATGTACTTACTCTATGCTTCACGAAACGCCGTCAATCCAGTGATAGCGCAGTGTAATGGTACTCCGCTTCCTCTCGATGACGAGACCTGCTGGTATTGGACGAGCACAGAACAGGACATAGCCCGGTCAGACAGAGCATGGCGGTTCAGTCTGTACTCCGGACGCTTTGAGTCAGAGGACAAACACGTCAGTCTTATTACACGCCCCATAATGATAATCCGCTTAAACAAGGAGGAACAGTAATGCAGAAAATCAACATTGACTATCCAGTGTCAAAGATGGACTTTGGCACATATTGTGATACTATCGGCATCCATGATACGATGCGCAGAAACGGAGTCAAGAATATCGACATCCTTTGTCGGTGCAGTGAAGCCATGATTGCAAGTATGGGGCATTTCACAGCTCCGCAGATGCTTGCCATCAAGACCTCCCTCGCTACCTATGGTCTTAAATTCAATATGACCGCTGAGGAATTGCAGGCTTACAAGGATTTGCCTGACGATGCCTTCAAGAATAAGGATATTACTGAGGAGGAAGTGGAAAAGATCCGCTCTGACTATTACGCCATACTCGTCGAGAAGGATAAAGTCGCTAAAGAGTTGGCAAAGTGTCGCCTTGAATTGGAAAACATGGAACCAGATTTCCTTCTCCGTCAACGTCTGAAGAGTCTTGACATGAGAATGACCAGTGCTGTAGAGACGCTTACGCAGCTTACTGTACGTCTTGAAATGTCAGCATACAGATTCGAGAATCACCAGTGCGAGGCACCCGAAGAGGAGCAACCTTCAGCTGAGCCACAACCTGAGTATCACACTGAGAGACCTGATTATCATAGACCATATATTCCAGATGTCGGGTTCTATCGTCCTACACACGAATCTGAGGAACCTGCTGACGAAGAAGAACCAGCCAAGGAAGAAAAAGAAGATGACGAGGAGGTTGAATGTGAGTTGGATGACATGATAGACCTACTCTCAGGAGAGGTGCTCAGAGATTTACTGGAAGGTCATACATCTACAGTCAACAATTACCTCTACAAGAAAAAACTCATGCACAGATGGGACTCATCCTGTGAGAATCTTTTCTGCCTCTGTCGCATGAATGAGCAGAAAGTCCTTTCTTTCTTCGACGATAACTCAGTTCTCGTCAGTGACCTAAAGTCTGAGTTGAAGAGACATGGTTTGAAGTTAGGCATGGGTACACTGGAATTGGATGTTTACCAGGCAATGTATGAACACATTCCAAAACCAGTAGATGAAGTTCAAGAAATTGAAACACCTATAGACAAGCGTATCAGAGAGGTAGAAGAATACCTTGATATAGACCCTGTTCTGACGGTACGCAGTGATGATTTCGTGTGGTTACGTTTCCGTCTCATTGAGAAGTCGCTCCTCTGTCAGCCATGGTGGGTTAAAATGTTCTGTTCTACGGAGCAACTCTTCAAAAGAGCCTACAAAATGGCTGATACAATGTACCAGATGGAGATAGAGAACATGCGGGAGAAAAGCATTGATCATTTCGAAAGACACATGAACGATGTAGTAAACAAATAAGATGGAAGAAAGCAAAGACCTCCAAAAACTCTATATGATATTCCGTACCCTTGTCTATGTCAGCTTGGGTATGGAGTTCTTTGAATATGTCATCGACCCAGAGATGATAGACTATTGGGGCGGTGTCCTTGTGGATATTCATAGTCGAATCAAGCTTATGGATGTCTATCAGGATGGTCACATCATCCATAGCAAGGTGATGACCTTCCTTATTATCTGTGTCTGCTGTATAGGCACGAGAAACAAGAAGCATCTGGAGTTTGATGCCAAGAAGATGGTGGTTTATCCCATCTCCTTCGGTGTCATCATGATGGTTTTCAGTGTGTGGTTCTTTTATCGCCATTGGACTCCTACGTTCTTCCACCTGTACTGGAGCACATGGATATACATACTGTTGTCCATTGTGGGAACCGTTCTTGTCCATATCTCCCTTGATAATATCTCGAAGTACCTGAAGAATGGTCTCTTGAAAGACCGCTTCAACTTCGAGAATGAGAGTTTCGAACAGATGGAGGAAAAGATAGAGAACAAGTACAGTGTCAACATCCCCATGAGATACTATTACAAGGGCAAATTCCGCAAGGGATGGGTCAACGTAATTAACCCGTTCCGAGGAACTTGGGTTGTTGGTACTCCTGGTTCCGGTAAGACATTCTCCATCATCGAACCATTCATCAGACAGCACAGTGCAAAGGGCTTTTCTATGGTAGTCTATGACTATAAATTCCCTACACTCGCTCAGAAGCTGTACTATCATTATTGCATAAACAAGAAGCAAGGCAAGACACCAAAGGGATGCCAGTTCTCTGTCATCAACTTTGTGAAGGTTGAGTATAGTAGAAGAGTTAATCCAATTCAATGCAAGTATATCGGCAATCTTGCTGCCGCCAGCGAGACTGCGGAAACACTGCTTGAATCGCTCCAGAAGGGAAAGAAGGAAGGAGGTGGTGGTTCAGACCAGTTCTTCCAGACTTCTGCCGTCAACTTCCTTGCAGCGTGCATCTACTTCTTCTGTAACTACGAGAAACGTCCGTATTCCGTGGTTACAGGTGAAGAGTTGGACTATGATAAGAGCATTGATCCTGAGACTGGACAGATAAAACCATCAGGTATTGTACGTGACAAAGCCGGAAATCCAATGAAATCCGATGATTACTATTGGCTTGGCAAGTACAGCGACATGCCACATATCCTGTCGTTCCTGAATGAGAGTTACGATACCATCTTTGAGGTTCTGATGACCGATACTGAGGTAGCACCTCTTCTTGGTCCTTTCAGAACTGCCTTTGAGAACAAGGCTATGGAGCAGTTGGAAGGTATGATTGGTACGCTTCGTGTCTTCACCAGCCGTCTTGCTACCAAAGAATCCTACTGGATATTCAGCAAGGAAGGTGATGACTTTGATTTGAAGGTCAGCGACCCTAACAATCCAAGTTATCTTCTCATTGCCAATGACCCAGAGATGGAGAGTATCATCGGTGCGTTGAACGCTCTTATTCTGAACCGCCTTGTAACTCGTGTTAATACAGGTCAGGGAAAGAACATACCAGTATCAATCATCGTTGATGAGCTGCCAACTTTATATTTCCACAAGATAGACCGTCTTATCGGTACTGCCCGAAGCAACAAGGTCAGCGTAGCCCTTGGTTTTCAGGAGCTGCCACAGCTTGAAGCAGACTACGGTAAGACTGGTATGCAAAAGATTATCACCACTGTCGGTAATGTTGTCAGCGGTTCTGCACGCGCCAAAGAAACCCTGGAATGGCTCTCTGGCGACATTTTCGGTAAGGTCGTTCAGCTGAAGAAGGGAGTCACCATCGACCGTGACAGGACTTCCATCAACCTCAATGAAAACATGGACAGCCTTGTCCCTGGTTCAAAGATTGCCGACATGCCAACAGGTTGGATTGCTGGTCAGACAGCACGAGACTTTGTAAAGACCAAGACAGGACGCGGTGACAGCATGGATATTCAGGAGGCAGAAGAGTTCCAGACCAGTAAGTTCTTCTGTAAAACCAACTTCAACATGGATGAGATTAAGAAGGAGGAAGACGATTATGTCAATTATCCTCTTCCTAAGTTCTACCATTTTGATTCAGAGGATGCAAAGGAACGAATCTTATACGACAATTTCCTGAAGATTAACAAGGAGGTCAAGGATATGATAGCCGAGATTCAGGAATTTGTCAAAAAGTAACCTGTCGATGCGTAAAAGGTTTGTAAATAAAATATAGTACAAGATTAAAGGACGACTATACCATGCGAGGTAGCCGTCCTTTGTCTTATCTTGTTATGAGAGAAAAAGTGTTTCTATCAGTATATAGCTCCAGTCATAACCTTGAAATGCATTATGCAGTATATACTCTTAGTTTATACCCACAAGTCTCTGAATCGCATTCGCCGTAAGCTTTATTGATGAAAGCAACAACATCTTTTGGTATTGGCTCTTTAAGTCCAGCAACAGTAGCGTAGAGGAAAGTTCCTTTTGGGTATTCTTCTACTTCGAGATCCAGCCCAAATCTATCCCAAACCTCGTTGCATAATTTTTCTGGAGTAAAATCAATATCCTTATAGTTCATTGCATTCCTCCACTTGTTCTGTATCTTTATCATCAAGTTGAAGATCAAGTACATCTTCCTCCTCTGCAGTCATTGAATGCTGGAGTTCTTGTTCCTTCAATTTGGCTTCCCTATGCTTTTTGCAGAGGTCACCCATGATACGGTCAAGGTCGCCAGACCCATCTTTGTCTTCGAACACGATGGAAAATCCTCCATCAGGGTTCATCTCAATTCTTTTATCTACTGCCATTGTCAATTATATTATGTCATTTACTTATAGTGCTCATAGAGCCATGCCTTATCACCCTCGTTGAGATTATCCCACCAGGTTCCTCGTGAGCGAGAGTGCTTTCTTTTCTTTACAGACTTCCTGCGGTTGTCTTTTCTTTCATCTGCCATGATGAGAAGGCAGAAGACAATGAATCCTAATAGTACCATACTAAATCCTTTCGTTTCTGACGTTATAGTGCAATCCCTTTGATTTAATGGTGTCCCTTAATGCTTTGATACTACGGACGCGAGCTTTCCTTGCCAGCAGTGTAGCGGAGATAAGCTCATCATTCCCACCAAGCAGTGCCACATAGTAGTCGCCACGTCCTGTTGTATATTTTACCCTGTACTCAATACCATAGAACAGCGTCTGTTCCTTGATAAAGGTAAACCTGGATAAATCATTTGACCTAATCATAATTTATTTTTCGCCAGCATCTGCTCCAGAACAAAGTTCAGAATGACCATAGGGTCAAAGAACTTTCCCTTTTCATTACCAATACGGCATGATAGATGTAGATGGGCTCCTGTAGTACGCTTGCCACTGTTGCCACTTGTCGCTATAACCTGACCTGCACTGACATGCTCCCCTTTCGTCACTCCAATCTTTGACAGATGGAGATAGGGACATACACAGGCATCGTGGTTGACTGTAACAAAGTACCCACCATTGACAGAATATCCAGTAGCAGACACCACACCAGGTAGCATTGAATAAACCTCTTCGTACTTAGCCCTCAAATCCAAACCGTTGTGCATTCTTGACTTCTTGCGGTTCATAGGGTCTCGTCTCATACCAAACGGAGAGTTTACCTTGATGGACTTCAAAGGCAGTGATACCATCGGCAAATGACATCGTAGACTATCTGAAGCCACATCTGCTATCTGTTGTTCGTCCACATATTCGTCCTCATCATAACATAACGAATCTGGAACCTCTTCAACTTGTTTATGTATCGTTCTTTTCCCTCCAATCGTATAGAAGGGATGGTCTGTCTGTGCGAATGAAGACACAGAAGACACAAAGAACATCAGCATCATCAGAACACCAATTTCAAAGAAACGCTTCTTTCCATATGCAAAGGTAGTCATAATTTCTCAAATATCAAAATTATGCGTATTAAAAATGCTAAATTTTCATGATTTTCTGTACAGACAGCATTCAAATACGCCAGTATTAACTTATTGATTTAATTCTCCTTTTTTGATTTTCTCATACAGACGCATGGCAATCTTACCTACTTTCGATGTATAACCAGGATCTTCAGCATACCCAATCTTCCTCAAAAACATCAGGTAATTGCCTCCCTTGTATCGGTACTGTATAAACTTCTGATAGCCGACTACGCTGTCCTCCCATCGGGCAAAATGGTAATAGTCATGTCTTCTGGAATCATACAGCCCAAATAGGTTGTTATATTCCAGACAAACACGGCTCTTGAAATGACCTGTTTCAAGAACTGCCTGAGCAAGAACAAACAGACGATTGGACAATCCCACCTCCTCGGAAACTTTCAACACATTCGTTAAAGTAAGAGGATGAGATTCACCTTTGTAATAACTGAGAATACGACAGTTATTCTGGTTGGTTGTCTTGTCTGCAGCCTTACTGATTAGTCCTTCATACTTCTTGATATACATTTCAAGTTCTTCGATGGATAAAGAAGAAAAGTCAGAAGCTTTTATCTCCTGGCCATCCAAGGAATCGGATAACACGGTGTTGGTTACTGCCTCCTGACGAATACTGTCTGAAGGATGTGATTCTTTTCTCTGATGTATGCCGACTGAATGGAAATAGTCTGCCGTACCTTGTGCATCAATCTCCGCAGAACAAAGAAGGGAGATAGTTACAGATAATAGTAATTTGAAATTCATGCTGCAAAATTACACTTATTATCATACCTATTATAATTTAGATATGAATAACGCAATATTTTGAGTTGATTTTTAATAGTTGGTTCCCTTTGGATGTGCAAACGGAACCAACCCTACTATTTTGATACGAAAATCATGGTTTTGAGTTCGCAAATTCTAATATTATATGATATTGGAGTACTTTTGCCGCAAATTTTTAACTCGTTCAATTATGCATGAAAAGAAATTCTATCGTGAGGATTATCCTCTTGACATTTTAGAAGAGTACGGACTCACAGAGGAAATGATTTACGACCTCCCTGACTTTGTCCATGAGACACTGGAGATGGGAGGCAAGTCACCGTTGTTACCTATCAAAGTGCAGTTGCCATACGGTCACGCACATGCTTTTGCCAAGTTCAGGCTGACAGAAACGGAAGAAGGAGTTGATGTCATCTTCTCGCCAAAGCTCACCTCTGCTAATCTGAGCCAGTTCAGCGAGAAGGAACAGAATCTTCTCAAAGAAGGCAAAGTCATCGTCGCTGAAGTCGAAGACACTGTCATTACCGATGAAGGTGTTGAAGACACGCAGCTTATCAAGGCGTTTGTCCAGTTGGACAGAGATACATTAGGCGTTGTCTATTGTCCTACTCCGCTCATAGGTAGAAATCTCAATGCCACAGCGAATGAGTACGACATCACAGGCGATCAACTGAAGAGTTTCTGGTATGGTGAACTTGTCACCATTGAGGAAGAGAACGAATATGGTGAGATGGAAAATGTCACAATAGGCATTGACCTCTTCGATGACAAGGGAGTTGTTATCGTCCCAGGCGATGCCGACAAATACCTTAGCACAGTACGCCATCCTATGCCGATGTACAATTTCGGTACAGATGGATGCTGGGTAAATCGCAATGGCTATTTACAGTATGTACCAGAGGCAGAGTTTACCAGCGATATACAGCAAGAACTCGATCGCCTGAGCCACCGTTCCAAGGTTATGCAGACACAAGCTGCAGAACAGGAACATGAGAGAGAGCAGACCGCAGTCACCCAACATCAGGATGACAGTCGTCAGCTTACCCGATAACACAAGTAACCACAGTAACAATCATAAAAATAGTAACAAGTTATGAAACAGCAATATCCCGAATACGAAGACCTCGTACAAATGTTCCAAGATGGCAATATCACTACCGTAGATTTTGTTTGTCAGCAGTCCGATGACCTTACTGACGAGTATGACCAATTCTGCAAGAACGAAGGTCTCGACCGAGACAGCGACAGTGCAGCACGTGCCTTTATGGACTACCGTGCAGACCTCTTTGAAGAAAGTATCACCGACTAACACTTAACGCAAGACATTATGAGCATCCGTTCAGAAGCTATGCCTTACAGAGCAGGACTCTCTGGTAATCTACAGGAGTTGCTACGTAAAAACGGCATGACAGCACAGATAGCCTTGGAAGGAGACAAGTTCGCCTTGTATGTCCAAGGTCATGACAGCCCGATGCTAAGGTATGAAATCTCCGAACAGCAGATGCGAGCCTTGGCAGACGGAGGAACCAATTACTCCAATAAAAAGGCATACCAGACCTTCAACAGTATTGTCAGCAAGAACTTTGACTTGCCATCTTCTTACGTAGCCGCAAGAAATGTCAATAGTCGTGTTGTCATGGGACTTCACGGCTACAGGGAAAGAGTCGAAGGTTACGGTCGTGGTATGGGCTTTATGGCACGTCCACACGCTTTCGGCCCTGGTTTCCTCGGGTGGTCGCCAGCCAATCAGCCTGGCTTCCACCTTCGCCGTGTCGGAGGTGTTGCTATGATGGCAGGTGGTAATCCCATGGTGATGGAGCATCGTGACGGTCGCATCCGTCCAGGCGAATTGAAAAGTGGCGGTTATGGCTACTATTATAAAGGAGATAGCCAGCAACAGAGTCAGGCAAGAACCGTTGACCCTATGGAGCAGTTGAAGGTTTCATTCCCTCCGATAGAGACAAAGCCTCGTTCCAATGAACCAGCCGTAGCCTACAAGGATGTCATCACATCACCTGTCTATTTCACTAACGAGAAATGGCAGGAAGTCCTATCGTCTCATGGTATTGTCATTGACGATAAGGACAGAACTCTGACTATTCAGAGCGCGGCTACCGAGCATGACATTAAGGTGAACCTCACTAATGATCAGTATATTAAGCTCACTGACAACTCTTTGAAGAGTACATCACTCCAGGCACGTCTCGACATCATCAATGCTGCTATGGCAAATGATTTCGATGGTAAGGTTACAATGGATATGCTCAACAGCAAGGAGAGAATCAATATTCCGCTGAAACCCGATGTAGCCACACAGCTTAACCAGTTGGAAAATCAGCGTATTGCCGAGCAGTACCGCCACGATGAGCCACAAGTCATTATGGACTGGCATGTTGCGCCAACCACAGACCCTAACCAAGGCTATGTTGATGGCAAAGCCCTTCAGGAAATGAACGAACGTAAAGGTTGGTTCCGTGAAGGTCAGCATGGCAGAGAGGTTGAAGTCGGTGACATCTGGGTTGAGAAAATACCTTCCGCACAGGCAGTACGGGAGAAACAGATGGAGAAGGATGCTTCAGGTCATGCTCTCAAAACAGTAGCTGCCAACATCAATGCTATGACTGGCGAGGAGAAGTTCAATAACGACAATGTAAATATGAAGAACATTGCCGATGCCATGGAGAAACTTACTCCTGAGCAGAAAAACGCCCTTGATAAGGTCTATGCTGATGCTTACAACGACAAACTGAAGGAGTTGAAAGACAATCAGCCAAAGGCAGAGAACAAGAAGCAAGACCAGAAGACCACTTACAGAATGAGTGCCGTCATCAATGGCGAGGTCATCACTCATGAAATCAGCCAGAAGCAGTACGACCGCTTTATGGCAGTCGATGACTACCAGAGACAACGCATGATGAGCAAGGTCTTCAAGGAAGTGGATATGAAAACCCGTCCAGAGATGCGTGAGCGTTTCAATCTCGGAGCCTTCCTTTCGGCAGGTCTTACTGCATTGAGCGAAGCCACCTATATGGGCGCAGATATAGCCCATAACATAGAGCATATCAAGCATCCGCACGGTGCTCCAACGGTTTATGCCGAGGCACATGGTCAGAGCCATATCCTTGTCAAGCCAGGCGTTGACAGCCCACAGGACATCGCGCAGCGAGCCTTTGAGCGAGGTCTCAATGAGGGAATCTACGGTGGTGGTATGCACCGATAATATCAGTAACACAAGTAACACCATATTACTATGTCATTCACGAAAGACGATGAATCATACAGCATGTATCTCTCCCGAATCAACATTCAGGAAGTACTGCAACATGCCGGTTATGTCCATAACAGACGTGACGGTCTGCGTTATCCATCCTATGTAAAGCTGGATAGTGATGGCAGACGTATCAGTGGTGAGAAGTTCATTGTAAATCCGAGGTTCAACACCTGTTATAAGCCTCCTGTCATCAAGAACTACAACATCATCTCCCTGATTACGGAGAATCCTAATATGTTCCCAGAAAAGGCAGACAATCCATACAGGTTAGTTCACGAGGTATGCCGTAACATCCTTGGCTTGCCACAGGAAGAGCGTACCCACAATGTCGTTGACCCTCAGAAAAAAAACAAACCCTTTTCCATAGATGAGTACACAATCCAGAGATTCGATGAGTCCCACGTCGATGGATATAGAGGGTTCTATCCCTATTTTCATTATCGAGGCATCGACTTTAGAACCCAAGCAGCTTTTAAAGATTATTATGTCCTTGCCACCAAAACCTCGGAAAACGGCAAATCCTTTACGTCTCTTGCTTTCCCAATGCAGATAGCAGGAGGCGACAAGACCATTGTCGGCTTTGAGGAACGTGGCAGACCACGCATGGACGGTAGTTCAGGTTACAAGGGAATGGCAAGAGGTAGCAATGCCGCTGAAGGAATGTGGATTGCCAACCTTGGAGACAGAGACCTCAGTAAAGCCAAGAATATCTATTGGTTTGAAAGTGCCTATGATGCAATGGCTTACTATCAGCTGAACCGTAATCAGCGAGAAGTTCGTAAGGGAGTCTTTGTTTCTACAAGCGGAAATCCTGGCATCAACCAGATGCAGAACCTTCTGAGAACTGCACCACAGGCAACCCATCACCTCTGCTTTGACAATGACCTTGCAGGAAAGCAGTTCGTGGCAAACTTTGAGCATCAGGCTAAGAACATAGTCCTCTCATTGCCAAAGGTTTGTTCCGACATGAAGGAATATATGGCAACTGTCAAGAACGGAGCCTACCTGAAGGGCGATACCGAACTTCTTCCTGATGACTTGTTTGAAGCCTACAATAAGTATTACGATGAAGCAGAAGAGTTACTTTCCATGAAAGAATGTGGTCTTTCTGCTCCCGAAGACATCAATGACCAGAAAGATAAAGTCAATGCGCTTTACAATGACTGGAAGAAGATGATGGAAGACAAGCTCTGCATCGGTCGTGAGCAAGGTCCGCTCAAAGACCTTGGAACCTACGACATTCCAGAATGGGCACTTTGTGCTATGGAGAATGGCGACTACGAAGGAATGACAGAGGAAGAGGAACATATCTTCCATGAGTTCTTCGAGAAGCATTTCCCTGAAGGTTTCGTCAGCAGTATTGACTGGAATAATCCAAACGAGTTCAACGTAATGCCATCCTTCGGTACAAGGAATCCCAATGCTCTTACAAGTCATGGAGAGTCGCCATATCAGGCAGTCAAAACCTATCCAGTCCACTTCCTTCACCCCTCAGAACGTGAGGGAACGGTAAAGATTGAGTCAGTACGTGAAACGCCACAGGACGGTTCAAAGGACTGGAACGAATCCCTTCTGAAAGTAATCGAGGAACAGAGGGAGGAAAAGCAGGAGCAATCTGAGGAAAACAAAGCAGCTGGTATCGACCTCGACGGAAACGGTGAAGTCGAACTGAGCGAAAGTGAAGAAAAGAAACATCAGACAAAGATAAGCCACGGCAGATAACGATGGAAGAAAGATTCCGAACCATACGAATACATCCAGACGGAGCGCAGATAGTCTGTAGTGAACAGCCTTGTTTACTGCTGATAGTTGTGCTTACTATCCTTACAGGATGGGACGGTCTGCTGCCAGAGGCAATGACATTCCCTTTGCTTGCAGTCATCGGATGCCTTCTGTTGTATCTGCTGTTCAGATACATGTATCTCACAAGGATGGTATTTGTCATTGGTGGAGAGCAACTCATGCACGAGCATGGCATTTTTACCACCCAGAGAGATTACATCGAACTGTACCGTGTCGTTGACTATAGCGAACACAGGACATTCACACAGATTGTGCTTGGCTTGAAGACCATCAGCGTATATAGCGGTGACAGGACAAGCCCAAGACTTGACATTTTAGGAGTCGCTGAGAAGGACAACCTTATTCAAGAGCTCCGTCATAGAGTCGAAGTCAATAAGACAAGACGTAACATTCATGAGTTTACAAATATGCAATGATATGAACGAGAAAAGGGATCAAGAAAACTTCTGGCAGAAGCTCAAAAGCTTCGACTATCGGTGGATTAGTATCTCGCTGGTAGCCCTTCTTCTTTGGATATTATGCAGCCAGAGAGGATATTGTCAGGCACTGGCCACTACCAACCCTGGCGAATACACCGTTCTTGCCGCAGGAAACATCCTCATCAACGAAACGGTGAAGAAAGAAACCACGGCAGAAAGAGAAACGGCAGCCTTGCAAGCTGCCATGTCAAGCGAGTTCACAAAGATAAAGCAGTGGGAACAGAAATACAACTCCTACCTGAAGACCGCCGAAGGCTATGCATCTGCATTGAAGGCAGCAACCAGTATCTATGATGACGGTATGCGCATCCTTCTCAACCTTGACAAGATACGTCAGGCGTGTGCGAACAATCCCCAGGGCATTGCCGCCACCATAAGCATGAACAATCTCTATGCAGAAACCGTGACGGAGTTCATCAGCGTCTTCTCCTTGCTAAAACAGGCAGTAGCCAAAGGAGGCAAAGAAAACATGCTCACTGGCGCAGAGAGAAGCAAGACTCTCTGGGAACTTGAAGACAGGCTTCATTCTCTTTCGGACAAGTTGAAGTTGTTACACTACAGCATCCGTCACTACAGGATGGCAGATGTATGGTATCAGGCAACCGCCGGAATGATCGAGCGTGATAAACATGAAGTCGCCTTGCAGTCATTATCACATTGGAAACGCTATGCAAAAGAGGTATCACAGTACAGATGAAAACAATCAGAACATATATCATAGCTATAATGCTGACCATCCTCCTGCCATATCAGGTTAAGGCTCAGACTGTGTCTGTTGACCCTACCTTGACGGCTATGATTCTGGAGTTTACGCAGAAAGCCAAATCACAGTACAAGAGTCAGGAGGAAATGATGGCATTGCAAACCACAGGTCATGTATGGTTGAAGCAGGAAATGGATAAGGCTAAGGAATGTCAGGAAGAGTTTGACAAATACCTTACAGTATTCCGAAGCATCCTCGGCTATGCAGCACAGACATACGGTTTCTATTACGAGATCAATAATCTGTGCAACAATATGGGCAGACTTACTGACCAGATAGGTGCAACACCCACAAATGCCATTGCCGTTGCGCTTCACAACAAGAGGAATGACATCTATGTGGACATCATCAACCTCAGCGTCGGCATCGTGAACAATATCAGACAGGTCTGTATTGACAACAAGATGACAGAAAAACAGAGAATTGAACTTGTCTTCTCAATCCGTCCGAAGCTGAAGGAAATGAACCACAAACTCGTTTTGCTGACAAAACTTGTCAAGCATACGAACCTTGCAATGGTCTGGTACGAGATAGAACATGGAGCTCTGCCGCATAGAGAAGGTATGGCAGGCATCATCGAGGAAGGCTTTGAGAGATGGAGAATTAACGGAAAAAGTGTAAAAGTAAGCAGATAAATATGGGTTGGTTATCATTAGTCACAAAGGTCGTTCCCAAGGTTTTATCCAGTGGAACGAAAGCCACCTCCACACTTTGGAGGGGTGGAACAACTGTCGCAGGTACAGGATGGAAGGCTGCCACTACTGTAGCAGCACATCCGAAGACTGCCATGGTTACAGCAGTTGGTGGTTGGGCTCTTCTGAACAAGAAAGATGATGAAAGCCTCGGAACCTCTGTCGGCAAAACCATGCGAGGAAGTGTTGACGAGAGTGGTAGTTTCGTTCACGATGTTGTTAACGGATTCACTGGAGAGAATACCGTAGAGTCTGTTAAGGACACTGCAAGCAATGTCATTGACTCTGCATCAAGCACTCTTGGAGAATTGAAGGACACGGTTACAGAATCCAAAGGATTGCTCGGAACATTATCTGATTCCCTGAAGGGTATCGGTACATTCCTTGGCAATATGTTTGGCGGTAACGGTATGAATATGTTCGGCAACTTCTTCAACAATATGGCAAGCGGAAAGGTCGGAGGATTGAGTATCGGTGCTCTCATCCTTGGAGCCTATATGATATTTGGACGAACAGGAATGCTCGGAAAACTTGGAGGAGCCCTTCTCGCCATGATGATGATTGGTGGAAACAGCCAGCAGCAAACGCAGACTGCATCACAGACTCAGGGTCAGCAGCTTGCCGAAAACCAGTCACATGGTATGCACCGATAACATTAGTAACAATAGTAATCATAACAATCAATAAGCAGAATTATGAAGACCAAGAAAGTATTTATGGTGATGACAGCCATGATGCTGTCAGCCAGTCCAATCTATGCAGATTCCATTACTGATGGTATTGGCAGCGCAGGTGATGCAGTATATAGCTATACTCCTGTCATTCAGTCACTCGGTTATGCTTTGGCAGCCATTATCGGGCTTGTCGGTGCTTTCGTTGTCTATCATGCCATCCAGAATAATGAGCGCGACATCCAGAAACGCATTCTTCGTTGGGGAGGTGGTACTATTGCCATGGTTTGCATGACCATTGCTTTACCACAGTTCTTCAATTATCAGGAAAGTGGTCTTCTGGCAGACAACTCAGGTTCTGGAACCACAGGTACAGGCTCGATGGCTGGTGGTGACAGATGGGGAACCATTGACCCAACTATCCCGAATCTCAGAGATCCTATCTGGAGCCTTGATGACCGTTTCATTATTAGACCAAGAAGACCTATTATCCTCGAATAAGCAATGAACGCAATGGAAAATTCACAGTCAATGAACCTGCAATCCCAAAGTGGCTATTCAATGCCCTTTGACCTTCCTGTTGGAGAAGCACCCAATATAACTTTGGGCTATGGCAAACAGACTCATCCCAAAACTGGCGAAGAGTTCTTTCATCATGGCATGGACTTTAAGGTACATCCAGGCACATGGTTGAAAGCGATGGCAAGCGGTGTCGTATCAGGCATCGTCTCTGATATGCAGAACGGCTATCGCATAACGATTACCTATCCCAACTATGGCGATCAGGAACGAAGTGCCTATGAAGTCATTTACTCGCATATCATAGAGTCAATGGTTGGCTTTGGACAGAATGTTAAGGCAAAAGATAATGTCGCAAGGTGTGACGATACTCTTCACATCGAGGTAAAATTCAATGGAAGAGAAGTCAATGCTGAGGAGTTCATCAACATGATGCGTGACAATGTAGTCATGGAAAGTCAGTTGGAGATGGAGGGCAAAAATCCAGAGATTGCCACTCTTGACTTTGATGTTCATACGCCCTACGATGATAAAAGGGATGAGATAGACAAACTCCAGAACCGCTTTGCTGGCAGTTATTTCAATGCCATTTTCCGTGGTAGCTACAAAGTTCCTGACCGAACGGAGCAGAAGCTGAGGGATGCCATTGCCATAGGAGCACGTAGTGGAGCGTACTATCAGCACATTCCAAGCTTCCTTAATCCTCTTGGTTTAGGTAGCAGAGCTATAGAACTTATCAGTCTCATTCACACCATCCTCATCGAGGATATGCTCAACTATCTTGCCTTGGAGAAAGGAGTATTCCTGTCAGGCATGAGCGAAGACGAAAAAAAAAGCTACTGACAGGGCATTAGCCAGTAAAGGCATTGTTGACCCACTGGCAGACTTCGATCTTGATATGACAACCATTGACATTCAGCGATGGGTCAGCGTCTATCCCGACAGAGACGGACGCATCTGGTGGACAAAGGCATGGTTCAACGGACGCAAGAAAGGAGAACATGCCATCGAGATCACCCGAGCAATGGCTATCAAATTCATAAAAGACCAGATAGAAAAAGATGCCTGGCTTGAAGAATACTTTCCTAAACAGATGGAAGTCCTTCATCAGGCGTTACAGCAAACAAGAGAACAAGTAATCGAACAATATCGACAAACCCTCGTATAGCATGGCACAATCATCAGACATATTCAGTTCAAAGGTCAAGCCTATCATGGATAAGGTCTTTGCTGACTTACAGAGTAAACGAGCAGACGAACTTGAAGCAAAATCAACATCTCTGCCCGGACTTATGGTAGGTGCGGCTGGTCCTGATGGTGGAATGGCTGCTATGGATGCCTACACCAATACTGTGCGGATGACTGGAGAATGGAACTCCAAGACCACTGAGGACTATATCGCAATGGTCAAGAAGGAGTTGAAGAAACAGAACATCAAGGTTGATGCTGTCATGGAGAAGAAGATGGTCGATTACCTGATTCAGAAGGAAATCCCCAAGAGTTCAGCCGAATACATCCTGAGGAAGGCTGCTGAAGGAACCATCTTCTCACTCCCTCAAACCGTGAACAGGTCTGCATTGGAAGACCACATCCACAACGAAGCTGAGCGACGCTATGACCCTTCACTCATAGAGGTTGCCACATCAAGCATCCTAAGTTGGGCAAGCAATGCTGCTACCACTATGGGTATTGGCGGTTTCTGGGGACAGACGGCTACCGATGTTGCCGTTGAAGGCATGAACCATGTTTCCAACAAGGAGGATTCCTACCTTGCTACCCAAAAGGCTCAGGCTCAGAAGGATTATAAGACTGCCGAGAAAAAATCTGTCACCATTCCCAAATGGATGCTCACGCAGATGGGCTTTGACAGAATCGGCAATGCAAAGGATGCAGACCTAAATAAAGCATTAAAATGGGCAACCAGTAATGCCAACATCTATCGCAATAAGGTTAATGCAGCCATAGAAAAAGGAGAAAGAACTGTCAAGGGAAGCTCTACCAAGGCTGACATGAGCATCACCGATGCTACGATTCGCGCCAAACAGTACGAAGCCTTTGTGACTGCCATCAAGAAGGATCAGACGGAAAGAAAGACTCTGAGCGCAAGCATTGTTACACAGTCCTCCGCGATTGCAGAAGCACCAGAGGAAACTGCGCCAGCAACAGAAAATACTTCCCAATCTATCCAACAAGAGCATATGCAAGCTGATTCACAGCAGACTCAGAGCAGTCAGGACGGATGGAATAACCTTATCGGTTCTATTGGTCTGGAAGGTGTCGGTGACACCATGAATCACCTTGGTTTCACACTTGCCAACCTTCCTGATATGCTTTTGGGAATCTTCACAGGCAAGACCAAGTCCATTGGTATGAACCAGAGTACGATGATGCCATTAGCCGCCATCATTGCCGGAACCTTCATCAAGAATCCGCTATTGAAGTTCCCTATGATGCTATGGGGAGGAGCCAATCTCGTGAACAAGATGGGTCAGGAAGCCCTTGCCGAACATCGTGGAACGGCAAACAGCCAAGGAGCAGAAGCAAAAACGACATACAAGCAATATCCTCATGAACTCCTTGACAAAAGGATTACCAACCCTGTAATAGAGGGAGATAAACTCATACTGAACATTGATAATGTTCCAAGAATAGTAACGTTGACACCTGTCATGCTCGATGCGTATAACCAGGGAGCCTTACCGCTCAATGTCATAGCAAACCGTGTACTCTCCAAGAGTGACGCACAGCAGACACAGAATGTGGAGCAGACTCAGCACGCATCCCAGAGATACGAGCAGAGTCAGGTACAGGAGCAGTCACGTGGTATCAGATAAGAAAACAGGCAGAGAGGAAGCCTCTGACCATTATAGTTTACATGTTTTATCAACCATTTAATGATTATGAACAATGGCAGATGAAAAAGTTATTCAGAAATCGGGCATAGAGAGACAGACAGAGATTCTGGCTGCCGCTCTTGAAAAAGCCCAGACAAACGGCGGTGTTCTTCTGAACGCAAGTCAGAAGTCTTATCCTCGTCTGTTTGACAAAGGAATGATAGTCAGTCCTGCTAATGCCCTTATCATGGCTATCCACAGTGATAATGGCGAGTTTAAAACCAACAACTACACGCTCTTCAATCGAACCCAGCAGCGTGGTGAAGCCATCCGTCGTGGTCAGAAAGGTGTTCCCTTTACTTGGGTTACTAACGAGTATGCCAGCAAGGAGAATCCTGAGGAGAAAATCTCCAAGGCTGAGTACTACAAACTTTCAGAGGATGACAAGGCAAAGTTTCAGGTCAGTCCCAAGCAAGAGACTTATACGCTCTTCAACATTGACCAGTCAACGATGCCAAGTGTCCACAAGGAAGACTACGAGGCTCAGGTGAAGGAGTACGGAGGCAAGGAGCAGTCTGAAGCCTACATGAGTGCAGAAGACCGCCAGCTTCGTATGGATGTCAACCAGTTCATCTTGAACATCAGAGACAACCTTGTGCCTATCCGCAAGGAAGCATCAGGTTTCAGTCTCTACGATGACAAGAAGGATGCCGTTCTCATCCCTTCTCTGAAGACCTTCGAGAGTTACAACGACTACGTTCAGGAAACTGCACGTCTTGTTGCGATGGCGGCAGGTTCACCTCAGCGTCTTGGCAGAGAAGGTTTCTTCCGTCCTGACGGAGATACCCCTTCTTTGAAAGCACAGACCAAGGAGATAATGACTCACGAGTTGGTGTCAGCTATCAAGATGCTGGATTTCGGACTTCCTGCAAAGATGAGAGAGGAAACTTTACGTTCCACCGTTCCCAATGCTTTGCAATTCATGAAGGAAGATCCAAAGTTCACCGAGGAACTTCTTCATGATGTCAACCGCACAGTCGGCATGATCAAGAAGGCAGAGAGTGGCGAGAAGATTAAGCTCAAGGAGCCTGTACAGACTCCTCAGCAGAAGTGGGACAAGAACTTCCCTATGGAGAACGTACCTGACAAGTTCCAGGGTGTTGTCATGGTGAAGGACGATGAAGGCAAGTGGACACTTACTGCCAAGGCAGAGAATGAGCCTCGTTTTGCCATCCATCCTACCTACGAGGATGTAAGTCTTTTCTTTGATGTCATCAAGAACGACCAGGACGAAGCCCATGTCAAGGAGTTCCGTACTCAGATTGCTCAGAAGTATTACCAGGAACTCGCCAAAGACCCTTCAAAGGGTGTTGACCTGTTCACAAGTAATGCCAGCAAGGAAGCTCTCGACCTTATCACGAAGGTCAACGCTTTCAAGTCGAAGGATTCCAAGGTGTATCTCGTCGCCACCATTGGTGATGAGAGACAGCAGCCAGTAGAACTTTCGTCTGAGCTCTGGCAACGTCTCTACCTTGCCGACAACAAGAGAGACTACAAGCCACATCTTGCAGCCATCCTTTATCCTGAAGTCCTTGCTGCGAAACTTGAAGAAGCGAAGCAAGCAACCTCCATCAAGGTTGATGGCACGCCACAACATGAGGAGAAGGAGCATCAGGACTACCATCAGAACCTCGATTTACAGGCTGAGAAGGAGAAGCTTGAAGAGATGAAGCGTCAGAACTCTCCTGAGCAGAAGGAAAAAGAGAAGCAGGAGGAGAAAGCCAAGGAGGAAGCCACCAAAGCCGAGACCAAGGCTGTTGCTGCTATAGCACTCAGTCCTATGCTCAAGCAGTTCCTCGACCTGAAGAAGAAGCATCCCGATGCACTCCTTCTTTTCCGCTGTGGCGACTTCTACGAGACCTACATGCAGGATGCTGAGAAATCTTCAAAGATTCTGGGCATTACTCTTACCAAGAGTAGCAAGACCAAGGATCCTGACGGCAAGCCTCTCGCAATGGCAGGTTTCCCTTACCATGCTCTCGACACCTATCTTCCTAAGCTCATCCGTGCCGGTCAGCGTGTTGCTATCTGCGACCAGATAGAGGCACCGAAGGAAACCACCAAGCGTGGTATCACCGAGACCATTGCACCTACGGAGAAGCAGGAGGTCAAGCAGGAGGCTACCAAGGCTAAGCCCGAGGAACAGACTCAGCATCAGAGTTTTCACCGCTAACAGTCACTCACGGAGTAAGGGAATGTGACAGGTTCCCTTCTCCACTCTGAGTAACACAAGTAATATGAATAACATCAGTAACAACGTAAACTATGGCAACATCAGCATCCCGACAGCAGTACATTGAAGCCAATGCAGAGGCGGCGATGGAACAGATGCGAAGATATGGCATTCCTGCTTCCGTCACCCTTGCACAGGGAATCATAGAGTCTGCCAATGGCAAGAGTACTCTGGCACAGACGGCGAACAACCATTTCGGTGTCAAGGGAACATACAATGGCGCATACGTTCTTGCCAATGATGACAAGCCTAACGAGAAGTTCAAGAAGTACGATTCTGTTGCCCAAAGCTATGAGGATCATTCCAAGGTGCTGATGGCAAGCCGTTACACGCAATACACGAAGAATCTTGCGCATGATGACTACAAAGGATGGGCAGCAGCCATCAAGAAAGGTGGCTATGCTACAGCCTCGAACTATGTAGGAACTATCGTCAGCGTTGTGGAGAGCAATAATCTCCAGAAATACGACCAGATGGTCTTGGAACAGATGAAGAAGGAAGGAAAGTCGTTCGGAGTAGAAGCTAATCCTCTCTCCGCACAAACTGGCAATCAGCAACCTTCTAAGTCATCAGGTCTCAAATCTACAGGTATGAATCTTCCTGAAGGCAAGTACAGTATGCCTATCATCAAGAATGAAACGTTGCTTGTCACATCAGCTTATGGGAAGCGTGAAGACCCTGTCAACAAAGGGAAATCGCAGATTCATCATGGCATTGACATCAACGCCCGGCATGACAGCATCCTCGCAACTGAAAACGGAGGTAAGGTTGTCAGCGTCAATCACAACACCAATACTGGAGGCGGTAAATCCATCACTGTTGAATACAGCCGTGAGGACGGCAGTAAGACCAGAGTGCAATATATGCACCTCTCGCAGATTGATGTGAAGGTTGGTGATACCGTCAATGCAGGTCAGAAACTTGGCGTTACTGGCAATACCGGCACAAGAACCACTGGCGAACACCTTCATTTCGGAGTCATCAATGTAGATGCTGAAGGCAAGCAGCAATGGGTAAATCCTGCTGCCTATCTTGCTGAAATCAATGCCAAAGGCAAACTCGGTCAGCATGTCAGCCTGAAGAACGGTACAGACCTATTGGCTCAGTATCAGTCAAGTTTATCCAATAGCAATCAGCCCGAAACATCGGAAGAAGTTCAGCAGACAAACCAGGAAGAACTCACTCCCGACAACTGGATGAAGATGCTTATGGCATCGGAAGGTCTCGGCACAGGAGAAGGAGGCGGTCTTTTTGATTCCATCATGAAGATGTTTATGACCATGATGATGTTGGTGATGAGCATGGAGAACAAGAGCAAGGAGGAAAAGATGGAAGCCATTGCCGATGCTGTCATCAACCAGAAGATAGACATCAGCAGTATGGTTCCTAACCTCCAATCCGCAGAACTCTCGATAAAAACCAGTGGTGTGAATAAGTCTGCCGTGCTCACTACCAATGATGGGAAGCATGAGTATCGAACAGAACTCACAGAGCAACAGACAAACCAACTGTCTCAGATTCTGCATTCTGACATGGATGATGAAGCCAAGAAGCAGCGTATAGGAACATTCGTTAGCAGTATTTCCTTCACCCAACAGGCATCACAGAACTACGAGCAGATTTCCGCTCAGCAACAGTCACAGGAGCAGCAACTCCAAAGAAAATAGTATTCACCATTTTATACAGCAATTATGATACGAGCAGACGTAACAGCTATTGGCACCATCAAACGTGCCGCTACTATCAGGACTGACAAGAACAATCAGCCTTATTTGTCTTTCATTCTGGGCATTACGCTTACAGACTCCAAGGGAAGCGCGAAGGACATTGAACTCTTCGTGATGGACACCAAGGGTAAGCAAAGTGACATTTCCCTCTATTCGGAGAAGAAGCGAGTTTCGGTGAAGGGCAGCATGAATATCCGCACCAAGGGCGAGGAACTTGCCTATTACATCAACGCAGAGAGCATCACCACCAAGGAGGTGGCAGAACTTGACTCCATCGATGGCGACCTGCGTTTTGTCGGTTTTCTGCGCAAAGACAAAGTCTGTGAGGAGAAGACAGACCGTAACGGCAAGCCGTACCTCATTTTCTCTGCCTATTCTTCAGAGAAAGTTGGCGACAGTTTCGTCAACACATGGGTCAACTTCCGTCGTTTCCCAGAGAAGGATACAGGTATCGAGACCGTCAAGCCTGAATGGATGCAGCCAAAGGCTCATGTAATCATTGATGGCGACCTGCATCTGGAGTACTACGGTGGTAAGGTACGTATTTCCAGCCGTGTGAAAGACATGAGCCTGTGGGAAAAGAAATCACGTGACTAACCGTCTGACAAGATAAAAAGATAATCCTATGGCAAGTAAGAATCAAAACTCAAACGCAAGAAGCGCAGAGGACAGAGCATTGGATTTGTTCGCAGATCTCATGATTGAGAAGATCCAGAATATCCAGCAAGACTGGAAGAAGCCTTGGTTCACCCCTCAGTCAGCGCAACTTCCTCGTAATCTGAGCGGAAGACAGTATAACGGTTTCAATAGTATCGTACTGATGATGATGCAGGAGAAGCATGGGTGGCAGACTTCACGCTATGCAACCTTCGACCGTATCTCCGCTATGAACTATCAGAAGGACAAGGAAGGAGGTAGAGTTCATGCCGTTGACAAAGACGGCGAGAAACTTCCTCTTGTCAGCGTCAACAAGGGCGAGAAGAGTACCCCCGTGATGCTGACCACGTTCACCTGTGTCAACAGTGAGACAAAGGAGCGCATCAAGTATGACGATTATAAATTGTTGAGCGAGGACGAGCGAGCAAAATACAATGTCTATCCGAAGCTCCAGGTCTATAACGTCTTCAATCTCGACCAGACGAACCTGAAAGAGGCACGTCCAGAGATGTATCAGAAGTTCCTTGATGAGACCGATGGTCAGAAGTTCCAATCCAGCGAGGGCATGAAGGATTTCCCTGCCATCGATGCAATGATAGCAAAAGACCTTTATGTCTGTCCTATCAAACCCACCTTCGGCGATGATGCTTATTACAGCATTTCGAAGGACGAAATTGTCATCCCAGAGAAGAAGCAATTCACTGATGGTGAGGCATTTTATTCAAATCTTCTCCATGAGATGAGTCACGCCTCTGGAAGCGAATCTCGCCTGAACAGATTGCGTCCGGCATCGTTCGGAAGTGCTGAATATTCGAGAGAGGAACTGGTCGCAGAATTGACTGCAGCACTCGTTTCATCACAGCATGGAATGACCAAGGGCATCAAGGCAGATTCAGCCGCTTACCTCAAGTCATGGCTTGACCAGTTGCACCAAGAACCCGACTTTATCAAGACCGTTCTCATGGATGTCAAGAAGTCCTCTTCATTCATCAATCAGCGCATTGATGCTGTTCAGATGAAGTTGGAAAAGGATGGTTGGGAAGCAGATTTCTCGGAGGTTCGTGAGCAGAACAAGACCTACATGTCATCATTCAGCAATGACAAGGGCAAGACAGCTACCGCCACAGAGCAACAGACTCAGAGCGAGGAGCAGAGCAAGCCAGAAGTTAAGGAGCAAGCCGAGGAGATTGCCGCCAAGAATGTAGCACAGCCTCGATTTCACAGATAGCAGAACGCTCAATCCCGAAAGGAATCCTGTCATCATCCGTGTGGATGGCGTACCGATAATCTCTGCCACTCATTACTATGAGGGCAACAACAGAGAGATAGCCAAGCGTATGAAGGTTGGTGAGACAGAAGCACTTGACTGTGCAGCACTTACCATGATACCGCTTATCCCTAGGCACTCAGTACTCGTTCCAATCCCAGGTCATGAAGGAAAAGCCAAGCAGACGCTACAACTCTGCAAGGCTATTTCCTCCTACACAGGAATCCCTGTAGCTGATGTACTGCAAGGCAAAAGCCGCGAGTCGAACTATGATGCCAAGCACGAAGGCAAAGGTCTGACGGAGAAAGATATGGGATTCCGAAAGGTTTCCCAACTTCCTGAAGGCAAGATTCCTGTCTATGTGGACAATGTGGTGGACACAGCGACCACGGCAAAAGCTGCCTACCATGCCGTCGGCAAAGGAATGGTGGTCACATTTGCTATCAGCGACACGCTCTTCATGCAGAAGGAGCAGGTTCACGGTATGCACAGATAGTTTATAACAATAATTACACAATGAAGAAAATTCTATTTCTCATGATGCTCTCACTCAGCGTGACGGGCATGAAGGCTAATGAAGCGAAGATGTCTTCTGATAGCCTTTACAAACAAGTTCCGGTAGGAAACGCTGGCTTATCAATGCCTTTGCGACCTACATACCTCGACAATGTCAGTAGAAGTGTTGGTTGGGGAAGTAACTGGTTCATCGAAGCAAAAGGGGGTGCTTCCGCATTCCTTGGTTCGCCGATCGGTTGTGGTGATGTCTTTGACCGTACCATGCCAGTACTGCAGGTTGGTCTTGGCAAATGGTTTACCCCTTCCATCGGTGGACGTGTAGAGTTCCAGGGATTACAGTTCAAGAATGCCAACTTGCAGAAGATGCACTATCAGTTCATTCATGCAGATTTTCTCTGGAATGTAACGAGCAATTTCATGCAGGACGATAAGGGAATATCCCGATGGGATGTCATCCCTTTTGTAGGTGTCGGTATGGTCAGAAACTCCGATTGGTCAGGAGTTTGCCAATGTCCTGGTTCCATCAGTGGCAGTCATCCCTTTGCTTTCAGTTATGGTGTTCAGGTTCGTTATCATGTCTATGAACGTATGCATCTGTTGGCAGAAGTGAGTGGTATGACCACCTTGAAGAATTTTGATGCTGTCAACACCTCTGCGCGATTCGGCGATCACATGATTAACGCCTCTCTCGGTCTGTCCGTTACGATTGGCAAGCAAGGTTGGAAGAAGGTTATTGATGCACGTCCTTACATGCAGCAGAACGACTACCTGATGGACGAATTGTCAAGACTCCGTGAGAAGGCTAAGAACTGCAATAAGCAGGACTCTTCACTTTCTGGAAAATGGGAAAACAAGAACAACTACAGCGGTCTTAACTCCCTTAGATACAGACTATCGATCAACGAAAACGATGATGATGGCGAGGGTCAAGAAAATGATGAACTTACCAATGGTAACAATTCTGAAAATCAGATAGCTATTGGTGTACCTGTTTATTTCTACTTTAAGCTGAACACCAACCATCTTGTTGACGAATCACAGATGAGCAACCTCGATGAGATTGCCAAGTTAGCCAAGGCAGAAAACCTGAGCATCAGTATCTCTGGTGCAGCAGATAGTGCCACTGGTACTGAGCAGATCAACCGAGAACTCAGCAAGGCTCGCGCCAAGTTCATCGGTCAGGAACTTATTAAACGTGGCATCAGCAAGGACAAGCTAAAAGCTGTCAGCCGTGGTGGTATCAATGATTACACACCTATTGAAGCAAACCGCAACACATGTGTTATCATAGTTCAATGATTGTAGGACGAATCGCAAACATACGATTGCCGACGAAGGTTTTCATGATGCTGTTATTCACGCTCTCCATAGCCTCATGCGACAAAGAATGGTCAGAAGACTATTGCACCTGTCAGCAAGGAGGAACCATCGGAGGATGGGAAGACGGCGGTGAGACCGATGTTCACAACAAGGACTCCACGGCAGGTTTTGAAATCAGTCTGGAGAACTGGAATGACACGTGTAAAAATGATATAGTGCTATAATTCACAAGTTTAACAATTAACTTTTATTCGATGAAGAAAATTCTCTTTATGGCGGCTATGGCTGCCTGCATGGGAGCAATGACCTCATGCTCACAGGAAGAAGACATCGTACCTTCTTCAAGTATTGACAGTAACACCATTGTGTTCGCAACTAACTCGCCAAAAGCGAAGCTGAAGACTCGCTCTGCTGAGACTGTCAACTCCATCAGCCAGTTTACAGTCAGTGCAGTAAACCCCGACAAAACTCCTTATTTCAGTGGGGTTCAGTTTAACTATAATGGAGGTCTGGGCGTCTTTCAGTCAGCCACATCTTACTATTGGCCTTTGAATAGTGCTCTCAGCTTCTATGCTATCAGCAAGCCTGGTTCTGTATCTCTCGATGACGACAATGTTCCTCATTATGCTTATCAGAATTGGGCAGGTGAAACCGACCTTGTTGCAGCAACTGTCCTTACAGGTGAGAAGACTATCCCTTATCCTCTCATATTCCGGCACGTTCTTTCACAGATTTCTGTTAGTGCTGAAGCTAAGGATAAGTCAGAGGTGTTTACCTACAAGCTTGTGTCTGTGGAGATGACTACTCCTTGTGACGGTACTTACAGCTTTGCAGATGCAACTGGCGGTATGGGAACTTGGGAGATTGACAACACTTCAAGCAAGGAATACTCGTTTGCAGATGCTCTTCCTCTCACATTCAATGAGACTGGTTCTGTAAACTCCGGCTCAACCTACTGGAACATTCTACCTGTCACCGATGGAAACATTACATTCAAGGTCGGTTATCAGGTATTCCAGAACGGCAAGATGATTGCAGATTTCACGGGAGCCAACGTGAAAACATGCAACGTTGAGAATCCGAACCATCTGTCTGGCAAGCGTTATGTGTATAACTTCCAACTCACTCGTGACACCAACGATGTTATTACATTTACAACCTCTTTGGCAGATTGGGATGGTTCAACTGTTACCGACATTATGACATCAGACCCTTCCTTAACTTATGTTACCTACGCTGATGGTAGCACAAAGTCTTTTGATATTACAGGCGTTATAGAGGTAACTGAATCGTCTGCTTATCTGACTCCTGCTACAGTCATTGACAACGTCAAAGAAGCCGTTGAAGTGAAAATTGGCAACAAGGTAACAGAACTTGGCTACAAGTCATTTGCCGGTTGTCGTAAACTTAAGAAGATTGATATTCCTTCAAGTGTCACAAAGATAGGCACTTACGCTTTCTGTGATTGCCGTGTGCTTACTGACATCAACTTCTCTGAGGGTCTTCAGGAGATTGAAGAGAAAGCCTTTGGCTACCAGAATGGTTGGTGGTGTGGTTCCGCTGCAACAGAGCTTCATCTTCCAAAAGGTTTGAAGAAGATTGGCAAGAATGCATTTGCTGGTAGCGGTTTCATCACCGACCTCTATCTTCCTGATGGTTTGGAAGAAATCGGAGAACTTGCTTTTGCTCAGTGCAATAACCTTGAAACAGTAAGTATCCCTGCAAACTGTATCGTTGGTTTGAATGCTTTTCGACAGGGTGACCAGACTCGTTGGAATGACAACATTCTTCCTGCAAAGACTTCTCTGAAGACTGCCATTTTCCGTGGTAAAGCTAAGTTCGACGGCCATTATGCAGTATTCTGGGGCTGCAAGAACCTCTCTACCATTAAGTATTATTCAACCGAGTTACCCGACTTTGGTACTTTGGAGGCTGACTACAACGCTTGGTCAAGTATCAACTCAACCGCAAGTATGGGTTGCAATACTCGTGAAGAAGGAACCAATGTGTTCTACGTTCCATCAGATGCTACCTACACAGAGGATGATCTCGATTACAATCAGAAGGTTGTATTCCATCCTGACTACTGCGGATTCACTCTCAGCAAGACGCTCTAAACATTCTTCTTCATTACATGATTGCCTCACCTTAGGTTAAGCCTAAAGTGGGGCTTTTTTCGCTTTAATTACATCCAAATACAAGACAAAGCCATCATAAAAGTTCAAAAATAGCAGAAAACACACGTTTTTCGTGCCTCCGTCAACAAAAATCAGCAGACAAATGACATTTTTATTGCGTAATTCTCAATTTTCTCGAAAAAAAATATTAAATTTGCACACAATAAAAATAAATAATGTGTCGCAATGGATAGAAAACTCAATCGCATAAAAACAGCTTTGGTTGACAACGGCAAGACAAACAAGTGGCTTGCAGAACAATTAGGTAAAGACCCAGCCACAGTTAGCAAGTGGTGTACTAATGCTTGTCAGCCCTCTCTTGAGATGATGATTACTATCTCTAAGCTACTCAAAGTTGATCTTAACGACCTTGTACGCATTGAGGCTGTTCCAGACCCAATCATCAAGGAAACGTCTGAGGATTAAATCAAACAGTCACAGTAAAAACATTACGATATGAGTTGCAATAACATAGATTTCGTAACATACTGCATCGGCAATCTCTCACGCCGATTGAATATGAGTGCCGTTGAGGTGTATCGCCGCCTCAAACAGTCTGGTATTCTGACCGGCTACATCGTGCCAAGCTACGATGTGCTCCACACCTTTGGTAAAGAGTATCTGATGGAAGACCTCACCGAATACATGAGGGAGAAAGGAGTGCTGGCATAATGGAAGTATATCACGCATCAACCGTTGTCGTGGAGTCTCCCGACACTACACATAGCCGTGCTTTCCTTGATTTCGGTCCAGGATTCTATGTCACCACTTTGCAAGAACAGGCGGTGAAATATGGAGCACGTTTTACTAATCGTGGCAAAGAAGCAATTCTCAACATCTACGAACTTGCAGATGACCTTTCTCAATGGAAGATTATTGAGTTCAAGCGTTACGATGAAGTGTGGCTCGACTTCGTGACAGAATGTCGCCAAGGTAGAGTTGTCGGTGACTATGATATTGTCATCGGCGGTATTGCCAATGACAAGGTGTTCCGTACTGTTGACCTCTATTTCGCAGGTGACATCTCAAAGGAAGAATGTCTTCGCCGCCTTATCTTTGAGGAACCCAACAACCAGATTTGCATCCGCTCACAGCAGGTACTCAACGAAAGTCTAACCTTCAAAAGTTCTCAACGCCTATGAACCCAATGCACGATGAAGCCTTCCACGCCATCCTCGAAGCAAAGTACGCTCGTATCATCAATGAGATTAGCGAGATGCACAGCGTGAGTCTTGAAGAAGCTATGGACATTTTCTACAACTCTCCGCTACTTCCTCTCCTCGAAGAAGGAATTGCCGACCTTCATTGCCGAAGCGACAAGTATCTGGCTGAAGAGATTTGGCGAGAACGAGAAGAAATAAAGAACGATTGAAAACAATGAACAAACTCACAACATTCCTCATTGATGAGCAGCAGGCACATCGCAAGGGAGGACTCTACCATAAGACTCAGGTGCAGCTCGCCTACAACAGTAATCGCATTGAAGGCTCGAAGCTGACCGAGGAGCAGACACGCTACATCTTTGAGACACGCACAATCGGCTTCAAGGATCAGGAAGCCGTGCCTGTGGATGACATCATCGAGACAACCAACCACTTCGTTGCTTTCGACTACCTCCTCCGCACCATCGAAGAGCCTTTGACAGAAGCTGTCATCAAGGAGTTCCATCGCATCCTCAAAACTGGTACTGCCGATGCACAGAAATCGTACTTCAATGTGGGTGACTACAAGAAACTGGCAAACGAAGTTGGTGGCCGCGAAACCTGCAAACCAGCTGTTGTTGCCCAGGAGATGCAATCGCTGCAAGAATGGTATCATGCTCAGAAGGACATAACCATCCACACCCTCGCTGAATACCATTGGCGCTTCGAGAGCATCCACCCATTCCAGGATGGCAACGGACGTGTCGGTCGCCTCATTCTTTTCCGCGAATGCCTCCGTCATGGCATCATGCCATTCGTCATCGACAATGAGCACAAGATGTACTACTACCGAGGCTTATCCGAGTTCAAGCAAACTCCCGGATTCCTCGTCGGCACCATGCAATCAGCACAAGACGTGTACGAAGCATGGATAAAGTACTTCAACGAAGAATTGTTGGAAGGGTTGAAGGTGGAATGACAAGAAATAAAACTATTGGTTTATGAAACTAAGACGAACACTCATCGACAACTCGCCTGAAGGCTACAATATGACCGAAGTCCTCAAGCAGTGTCTTAAAGATACGAACATCACAGAGGTCTGTATCGCTACAGGCTTCTGGGATTTGAGAGGTACAGCCCTTGTGTATGATGAACTTGCAGAGTTCCTCCAACGTGAGGGTGCAAAATTCCGTCTGCTTATTGGCAAAGACCCTTACCTCTATTCCGGCGATACAGAAAGCTTCACCAAAGGACGCTACGATAAGCAAGAACAAGCATGGCGTGTTGACCTAGACAAGTTTGCGGCTCAGGAGCAGTATGTCAAGACGGTTCAGTTGCTCGTTGATAACCTTAAAGACAAGGACGATGAGAAGTTTCAGATTCAAATTTACCGTCCTGAAGGAGAACTGAAAGATCAGTTCCTGCACTCCAAGTGTTTCATCTTCAAAGGCTACGACAACGAAGAGGAATGTCCTGTAGGTTATGGTATCATCGGTAGCACAAATTTCACTCAGCGTGGCATGGAAGGTAACTCAGAGTTAAACACGCTTGAAATCAATGCCCGTGATGTTATCTCGCTCGATCCTGAGTTCAAGAAAGACCGCACCCATCTTATGTGGTTCAACGAGAAGTGGCAGGATTCTGTGACTTGGGAGGAAGAGTTCCTCTTGCAAATCACACAGTCGCAAATGGCACCCGAGATTACTATTCCTGAGCCAGAGCCGGAAGAGGATGCAGACGCACCTCTTACACCATACGAATTGTATATCAAGCTGCTACAATACAAGTTCAACGATATTGTTGACATTGACATGACCCATCAGGTCGAAAGCTATCTGCCCAAACATTTTGACCTCCTTCAGTACCAAACAGATGCTGTAAAGCAATGCTATGGTATCATGCAGGAACACGGAGGATTCATGCTTGCCGACGTTGTAGGTCTTGGTAAAACAGTAGTAGGCACTATGCTCATTAAGCATTTCCTCAGTGTGCCCGACAAAGATGACCGAGAACATCAGGTGCTAATTGTCACGCCACCTGCCATCAAAAAAGGCTGGATTGACACAATTGAGGAATTTGACAAAGACCGTGAGGACAAGATCGCTTCGCACATTGACTTCATAACTACTGGCAGTATAGGCAAACTTATAGACGATGACGAAAACGATGACGATGACTGTGATTCTGGCAGCTTCGAGACAGAGCTACAACAGAAGAACTATGGTTTGATAGTCATTGACGAAAGCCACAAGTTCCGCAACAGTAGCACCTCGATGTACAAGAACATCGACACGCTCATCAGCAATATCTGGGAGAACACTGGCAACTATCCATACATTGGTTTGCTGAGTGCCACACCTCAAAACAATCGCCCGGAGGATTTGAAGAACCAAATCTATCTCTTTGAGCGCAATCACACCGACAGTACACTTCGCAAGGCAAATGGCGGCAACATCGAGTCGTTCTTTGCAGATGTGAATGGTCGTTACACCGAACTTATCTCTCCAAAGTATAACGACCCAAAGTCCGAAGACTACATTCCACGTACAGACGATGAGCGCAAGTCGTTGCTAAAGGAAATCTCTACAGAAATCCGCAAGTACATACTAGAAGACATTCTTGTTCGTCGCACACGTACCGATGTCAAGAATCACTATAGCAAGCAGAATGGCGAACCTCTATTGAAGTTCCCATCTGTAGCAGCCCCTGAGAGTTTGAAATACGTACTCTCCGGCAATCTGCCCGAGCTCTTTGCCAGCACGATGAACTTCATCAACCCAGATGAGGAAATGGCTGTCAGCAAACGTTTGGGGTATTTCCGTTATCGTGCAATTGAGTACCTTAACGACACAACGCATCGTAAGCTCTACGAAGGTCGTAACATTGAGGTAGAACGTGTGGCTGACCAGTTAGCAAAGATTATGCAGGTATTACTTGTAAAACGTCTTGAGAGTTCGTTCGATGCATTCAAGGAGTCACTTGGCAACCTGCTGCAATACACCAAGAACATGATTGATATGTGGAATCATGACTGCATCTTCATCTGTCCGCAGATAAATGTCAACGCAGAGTTTGACCTCGAAGCCTATCCCGACCGAACATTTGCTGATCGTGCCGAAGCTATCCGAAAGAAGATTCAGAAACTGAATGATGAAGGTCGTAACCAGAAACAGAGCAATCGCGAATACACCCAAGCAGACTTCAATCCTGAGTATATCGAAAAGTTGGAGCGCGACCGTGACCTCTTGCAGAGCTACGTCATGAAGTGGAAAGATGTGGAGGATCCAAAGAAGAAGGTATTCCGTAAGTCTTTGCGCAAACTCCTTCCTGAGAATGAGCCTAACAAGAAACTGGTCATCTTCACCGAGTCAGTAGATACACTCCGCAGCATAGAGCGTGTTGTAAGGGACGAAGATTTCTCTGTACTCACAGTTACGGCAAAAGACCGCAACGACAAGCAGCAGAAGATACAGGAGAACTTTGATGCCAACTACAAAGGCGAACATCGCAATGACTACCAGGTAATCATTACCACCGATGTACTGGCAGAGGGTATCAACCTGCATCGTGCTTACACTATCATCAACTACGACACTCCATGGAATGCCACACGTCTGATGCAGCGCATAGGTCGTGTCAACCGTATCGGTTCTGAGGCAGAACAGGTTTATGTCTATAACTTCATGCCAAGTGCGGAGGGCGATGATAAGATTCGTCTTGTCAATCGCGCCTACACCAAGATACAGTCATTCCACACACTCTTTGGTGAAGATGCACAGGTGTTTACAGATAATGAGGAGGTGGCTCACTATGAGCTCGACCTTAACAAGATGGTTGACGGTGAGGAGTCACCAATGATGAAGTACATCAGCGAACTCAAGGCATACAAGACTGCACATCCGAAGCGTTATGACGCAATTCTCAACAAGGCAGAAGGTCTTGAAGTTGCAACAGATGCTGCACCACACGAATCCCTTTTCCTCATTCGCAACAAGGCAACTCGTGGCATGTACGTTTCTTTGGGAGCAGACGGCAGCAAGCAGATGCTATCTCTCACAGACATGTTCGACCACTTCCGTACTTCTGAAGAAGCCGTAGCAACAGAACTTCCTGCTGATAGCGAGGAGCAGAAGCGCAAGGCTGAACGCACATTCAGACGCGAGTTCAACAACATGCGTCTGCGTCCTCTACAGCACAAGATGGACGATGCCCGTAACATCTTGGTGGCAATACAGAGTCGTTATACAAATCTCTCCGACACTACCAAGTCATGTCTCTCTGATGCTCGCGAACTGATAGATAAGGGCAATGTGGATATTTGCAGAAGCATCCTTAAGATAGGCGAATACCTGCAAATTGTGGAACCACAACTGTTACCTCTCACTATCGAAGAAATAGAAAACTACATACAGGGCAAACTTCACAACCTCGACATGCAGTTGCAGGATGCATACGGCAAGGGTGAAATTGTGATGGCTCTTTACCGATAAAACTACACTACAACAATGATACAGTTTCAAGAATATCTCAGCAGCGATTATCCTGGTTTCGCTTCGTTCATCGAAACGATCATAAAACCCATCTTCGGCTCTGCCTTTCGTCCTGATGCTGACCTTCAGGACATGATTGACTATCCCGAAGACATTGAGGATTTCAACCTTATCACAAGTAGCCACGATGAGGATTTCCGCAAGTTGGCAGCAGAAAGCAATGTCATTCGTCTGCTCAAACTCGGACGTGTCAATACCTCCAATGGCATCCCTATCCACGTCTATGACATCACGGTAGGCAGTCGCAAGCATATAGGACGCAACCGTAAGGGCATTCAGGAAATCATTCGTCGCAACAGCGAGATGACCAATCAGACGGGTGCATTCATGCTTTTCCACTATGCTGATGAGACGTGGGAGTGGCGTTTCAGCTACTGCTTTATCGGTAAGAATCGTGAGGATAGCACCAGCGCCAAGCGTTACACCTATCTGCTCGGTCGCGGTCAGTCGTGCAAGACAGCTGCCCTTCGTTTCCAGACACTTTTCAGAAAGAGTGGTAAGATTGCCATCGAGGACATTACCGATGCTTTCTCAGTGGAAAGCGTCAGCAAGGAGTTCTTCGATGAGTATCGCTCTAACTATGCAGATATTGTCTGCTACGTCACCGGCAAACGCATGGTGAAAGTTGGTGGAAAATGGGAAGAGAAACAGGAACACGAGCCTAACGAGTTCATCATGCAGCAGTTCGCTCAGTTTGCTGACCCTGAAAAGGCTGTCCGTGACTATGTGAAGAAGCTCATGGGTCGCCTTGTATTCCTCCAGTTCATCCAGAAAAAGGGATGGCTTGGTGTACCTGTTGGTGATGAGTCATGGACGCAGGGTGACAAGGAGTTTATCCAGCACCTGTTTGATAAGTGTGAGAACCAGGACACATTTATTGACACCGTCCTTGAACCACTCTTCTACGACATCAATAATCGTCGTGAGGAGGATCTTGCCAATGCTGTACTTGGTTCAGGCATCAAGGTGCCTTACCTCAATGGAGGTCTCTTTGAGATGGATGCAGAAGATAATACACAGTTCCCACTTCCTGCTAAGTACATGGCAGACATGCTTGATTTCTTCTCTGCCTACAACTTCACCATCGACGAGAATGATCCTGATGATGCGGAGGTGGGTGTTGACCCTGAGATGCTTGGACGTGTGTTCGAGAACTTGCTTGAAGACAACAAAGACAAAGGCGCATTCTACACGCCAAAGGAGATTGTGCAATACATGTGTCGTGAGTCGCTGATAGCTTACCTTCAGACGGACATCGAGGACGAGGACACCAAAGCTTCGTTCCGCAACTTCGTTACTAATCACGAGGTGAGCGAACTGAAACCAGCTGATGTATTCAAGGTAGACAAGAAACTTCGTGAGGTAAAGATTTGTGACCCTGCCATTGGTTCGGGTGCATTCCCTATGGGCTTACTGAAGGAACTCTTTGATTGCCGTATGGCGATTGAGGGCAATGAGGAGGGTAAAACACCTGCCGATATTAAGAAGGACATCATTCAGAACTCCATCTATGGTGTGGACATCGAAAAGGGAGCTGTTGACATTGCACGCCTCCGTTTCTGGCTATCGCTTATCATCGATGAACAGACACCTCATGCTTTGCCTAACATGGACTTCAAGATTATGCAGGGCAACTCTCTCTTGGAGCAGTATATGGGTGTTCCTCTCGATGACATCTACGACAGTAGCCGCCAGATGATGTTGGCATTCGACGAAGAGACAACCGCTCGAATGCTCCTCAAAGAGCACATGTTCTCGTACTTTGAGAAGGAAGATCATGACGAAAAAGCTGAGATACTCAAAAGCATAGACAATGCTGTAAAGTCAATGGTCAAGGCAAAGACCTTGGGCAATCCTGAGGTGTGTGCTGCCATTGATGCGCTTAATCTTCGCAACAATCAGGAGTTCTTCCTTTGGCACACATGGTTTAACGATGTTCTTGCAGATAAGAAGGATGCCAAAGGAAAGCCAATTAAAGGTTCTGGGGGCTTTGATATTGTGATTGGTAATCCACCGTATATACAGTTGCAAGCCGACAATGGAAAACTTGGTCACTATTACAACAACAAAGGTTTTGAAACCTTTGTAAAAACAGGTGACATCTATTCTTTATTTTATGAGTTTGGATTCTCAATTCTGAAGAATAGTGGTAACTTGTGTTATATTACTTCAAACACATGGATGAGAGCTTCTTACGGAGAGAAAACACGTTCTTTCTTTAGTAAAAAAACAAATCCTTTGCTTTTAGTTGATTTCACAGGAATGCAGATTCTTGATAGCGCAACTGTTGAAACAAATATAATACTAATCTCTAAAGATAGAAATTCTCAGCACACAAAATGTGTATCAGGTAATGGGAATGTAGAGGAGATTTTGCCAAATCTAGACAAATACATAGAAGAAAATCATTCATATATGGCATTTAATTCTGATGATTCTTGGATAATTATGTCACCATCAGAAAATAAGCTCAAAACGAAGATTGAACGCAAGGGAACAAAATTGTCGGATTGGAATGTTAAAATGTTCAGAGGTTTAACAACAGGATTCAACGATGCTTATTGTGTAACCACTGAAAAAAAAGACGAAATTCTACAATCATGTAAAGACGAAGAGGAGAAATCAAAAACAGAGAAACTATTTCATAAAACTCTAAGAGGAAGAGACCTAAAACACTATTATTATAACTGGTCTGGATTATGGGTTATATGGATTCCTTGGCATTTTCCTCTCCATTTTGACACATCTATTGAAGGTACATCAATTAAAGCTGAAACTATGTTTGCAGACGAATATCCAACATTATATAAGTATATTACGTCTTACAAAAAAACAACTTTCAGCTCGTAACAAAGCAGAAACTGGTATAAGGTATGAATGGTACGCTTTGCAACGATGGGGTGCAAATTTTTGGCAAGAATTTATTAAGCCTAAGATTGTTTGGCTAGATTTGTGTGATGAGTCGAGGTTTTCATATAGTGAAGACGAAATGCCACTCAATACTGTGTTTTTTATCACAGGTGATAACCTATATTCAATATTAGGTATATTAAATTCTAAACTTATACTATGGTATTTTAGAACATGCTTAGGAACTACATCTGGAGTTGGAACGAATCGATGGTTAAAATACACTGTGGAACAATTGCCTATTTATAAAGGCGAAACTAATGCTATTTCTGAAATAAGCAAAAAGATAACAGAAATCAAGCGTCTAAATTCCCAAGCAGACACCTCCGCTGAAGAGCGAGAAATCGACCGCCTCGTGTATCAGCTCTACGGATTAACAGAGGAAGAAATCACAATTGTTGAAGGTTCTAACGCATAAATATATGGCTACATTAAAAGAATTATACACAACATTGAAGTCGCTGAGAGACATGAATCTCCCAGTAGATGAAAAGTTGCTTAAAGCTGCTGATAATCTTGAAGAGAAAATCATTAAGGAAGAGATTCTGCCTTCATTAAGCCAAAACATAGAGCCATTGCTGAACGAGATTCAGCGTGATCTCGTACTCGTTGTTGAATATCATCCAGGTGAACCTATAAGCGTTGCCCTCTCACGCAAGACAAAGATTAGTGAGATAGTTGATGCTAAACAGCTGACTCCGAAAAGCAGTACTCCTGTTAAAAGCATAACTAAGCCAGACGCGGTGGAGCCTCATGAGCCAACGAAGCATGTAGATAATCCAACAAAAGGAATGAGAGTGATATTTCCAGATGGCACTGTCATCTGGAATCGTGCTGCGATAGATACGTTTATCAACGCTCTCCGTAAAATAGGTCTTGACCGAATCCCACAAGTTGGAATAGAGCATGGTGGTGGCTTTAATCTTGTGAGCAAGAGCAAGAGAGAAGCAATCCCCGGTCGTGTATGGCAGCATGAGTGTGATGGTTGGTACATTTATAGTAATATCAGCAACAACACCAAGGCTGATGACCTACGTCGAATCTCAGATTACTATTCTCTTGGGTTAAAGATTGAAGAAGGCAAACCTGAATAGATATGGCAAAGAAGGAACGTACATACGAGAACTTCGGTGAATACCTTTACTGGTCTTACGCAAACTTGCAAATGCTTCATTATGCCATAAATGCTGGTAAGAAAAAGTACGACCGCACATGTTTCATGATACGTGCAAAGGCATTCAAGGCATACAAAGAAGGGCGTTGGAACATCCATGACCTTCTGGAGTTCAATGTGGCTAAGATACAACAGAATAACTATTGCTGGTACTGTGGTAAAGAGATGGGACCTTCTAAGTTGACAAAGGATCATGTCTTTCCCCGAAGCAAAGGTGGTGACAATGATATGGACAACATCATCATGGTGTGTAAGACCTGTAACTCCAGCAAAGGCAATATGGACTTGTTTGAATGGTATGCAGAAGTTCGGAAGGAATGGCCACCAATCAATGTACTTGTCCATTATCTAAAGAATATCTACCTTTACAGCATTGAACACGGATTGATGGATAAGCACAGTGAAGAACTTGGCACGATGGATTTGCCTTTCAAGTGGCAGTATATTCCTGTAAACTATCCGCAACCAGAACTTTACTTAACGGAGGAAGATACTGCTGATACGCAATAAAAAGAAAAATAGAAATAATATGATAGGAAACATAGACCTTTTGGTTAAAGAACTTTGTAAACTGCCCAAAGAAGTAGGATGGGTAGAGTTTAAGCATAACAACTGTGAGCCTACCATGGTTGGAGAAGATATTAGCGCTCTTGCCAACAGTGCGACTCTGAACGATCGCGACTATGCGTATATGATTTGGGGCGTAGATGACACTACGCATGAAATCATTGGCACTAAAGTTCGACTGCAGTTAGAGAAAAAGGGAGAACAGGAGCTGGAGAACTGGCTGCGTTACTTACTCTCTAAAAATGCTGATTTTGAATACTATGACACAGACATTGAAGGCAAGCATGTGGAGTTGATTCGTATTCACAAAGCACTCAATGAACCTGTATCTTTCCAAAAGGTTGATTATATCCGTAGTGGTAGTTATACAAAGAAACTACATGAGTTCCCTGTGTTCCGAGCTCAACTGTGGGATAAATTACGCCATGCGCAGTTTGAGGATGTTTGCGTGAAGACAGATCAAAGATATGAAGATATTATCCGATCATTGCAAGTAGATGCGTATTTTACCTTGCTCAACATACCACAACCTACAGAATTGGATGCTGTTGCTCATTATCTATGTGAAGACGGTATCATTTGCAAGCAAGACAATGGTTTGTATTCAATTACAAATCTTGGCGCAATCCTGTTTGCCAAAGACCTAAACGAATTTGGACGTCTTGGAAGAAAGGCAATGCGTGTGGTACAGTACAAGGGCATAAACCGATTACTGATACAAAAGGAGGAGTCTTTTCGTCAAGGATATGCGGTAGCATTCGAGAATATAGTGCGCTATGTAAATGCCTTGCTACCAAGCGTGGAGGACGTGAACAAAGTACAATTATCAACAAATAGCAAATTTCCTTTACCTTCTGTAAGAGAAGCTATTGCGAATAGTCTCATACACCAAGACCTATATGTGACAGGAGCCGCTCCTGTGGTTGAAATCTTCGACAATCGTATTGAAGTGACCAATCCCGGCACTCCATTAGTCGATGTATTACGAATCATTGATAATCCTCCTAAATCAAGGAACGAGAAACTAGCATCTTTAATGCGTAGATTGAAGATGTGTGAAGAACTCGGTCGCGGTTGGGACAGAATGGTACTGGCATGTGAAGCTCAGTTCCTTCCTGCCCCTCGTATTGAGGTTTTTCAAGAGAACACCAAAGTAACATTATTCTCAGAGATGGAGTTTGGCAACATTCCTATGGATGATAAAGTCTGGTCTTGTTATCTACATGCTTGTCTGATGTACATTCAAGGAGAGGCATTGACAAACAAGTCTTTGCGAGACAGATTTGGATTACCAGAAACATCATCTGGAAGTTCATCAAGACTAATCAAAGAAGCAATAAACCACAATCTCGTCAAGGTACTTGATCCTAATACAGCTCCACGCTACATGCGGTATATCCCGATATGGGCATAATAATTTAACTTGCCTGTAACTTGCCAGTAACATGCTTGGGACAACAACAAAAAACAAAACAATAGCATAAACATCTGATATTCAGCATTGAATTTACTATAGTTTAACTTGCTGGTAACTTGCTTGGCATAGCAAAAGCATTCGCTATTGAGGTCGAAAAGTGTACTAATCGGGCAACAGGCAAAACATCAAAAGGCACAAGTTGCACATCGAAATAGACTAGGTAAATATGAAATACGAAAGAACAATAATCGAAGGACTACCGAAGAAGTTCAATGTCATGAAGATACTTGAACTACTTTACAAGGACGGCATACCTGATAATCCACATTGCGTACACTATGGACTGAAGGTTGTTGCTGATGACAGACTAAAGAATGAGACCTGTGCTGTTGTCTTCCGCAAGGAACTGTCATCGACAGGTGTTTTTGTTCTACATAGTGTAGAGTTGAACTCACTGACGTTTGCAGTTCCAGAATATGCCTCGGAAGCAGACGTTGTACTGTTTGCATCGCTCATGAATGCAGTTAGAAAGAAACATCCTCGCACCAAAGCATTCGACGATCACAACATTCCTGTCAAATATATTGGAGCCAGGGAAATCGTTGAAATGAACAAGGATAGGATGAACTATCTCGTGAAGGATCTAACCACACAAGAAGGATTCACCATGCGTGGACTCACCGCTGCCTTTACCCTTAAAGTCGAGCATTTAATACCATATTCATCTGTGGAAATGCAAGCATACGAACTAAAAAGAACGTTTGCAGAAATGCAATGGCAGAGTGAAGATGAAGAGTGATGAACGCAGGCAAGCTTCTATCCGATATTCACAATATAGACAATATACAAATGAACAATAATTTTTTACCTGATCATGAGGAGATACTAATCTTCCTCGAAGATAACATCTCAAAGTTGGTGCGCCTGAAGGTGGCATCAAGAGCCAAGTACAAGGAGTATGATGAAAACTTCATGAATTACATCACGGCAGACAGCTGTGAGGATGATGAACGTATATCATTATTTTCTGAGCAGACCTATTTGAGCTACCTCTCAATGGTCAAGAAACTAGAAGATGCAATCAATAATGAGCCAGAACTCAAAACCAATGCCACCGTCAAGGAGTATGTAAAGTTGTTGACTGGAGAGGAATAACCCATACTGGTATATTTGTATGATTACAGCAAGCATGAACAAGGTTGAAATCAACCAACAGATGTGGAAAGTCGCTGAAGAATCATCTGTTGTGAAGGCTTGTACCCAGAAGTTCTTCAAGTCATGCCGCAAACTACCCAAGGGTAGAGTGGTAATGACCCGTAAGTTCTTCCATAAAGATACAAACCAATCCTACATCCTTTGTATGTCACAATACGAAGGTGTGCAGGGGTGTATCTTGCTGGCAGAGGTTGACCATGGCAAACAGAAGTGGTACTACGTCATCAGCGAAGATCTGACAGACACCACAGATGCGTACTCGGCTCATTTCTTCAAGAGGTATGCGGAACGTGAAGGTATTCCCTTTGTTATGCCGAATATCATCACTCGTTTCTTCATGGAGAACAGGAATGTGGTGAAGATTTACGAATCAGAGAAAGACAGACAGATAGCATACGCTTCTCGCAATGGCGTAACTCTCTGCCGTTGGGATAGAGAACGAGGTGTAACAAAGCATTGTACCTACGTCTCTCGTGATATGCTGGGCGACAACCAAGAGGAAGCCTTGCAAACGATACAAGGTGACATTGACCAGATAGAAGGCATACAGCGAAACTTCACCCCAAATTACAAAGCCACAGGCAAAGACGTGGTTCGTCACATGCACGAGAACCGTGCCTGGACAGATTCAACAGATAAGTCATCCGAGATAGCTTGTGCCATTTACAAGCAATTTTTTGAGGATTTAGATGATTAGTTTGGTCATTATCAAAACAGATTCACGATAAAGAAAGATCCGATATGGAGATAAAGACAATAGATAAGTTGTTAAATACGTTGAAGAATCCGAAGCAAAACGATTTCGACGATATTGCTATAAGTTTGATGCGAAACTTTGTAATCAAGAAAGTTGAAGCTGATAGTTTCGGAACACGTCACGTAAGATATAGGATTGTAGAATTAGAATTCTATCTCTACAATCAGGAAACCGATGACTGGCCAACATACAATCGTGATTGTGTTGCTGGGCAATGGTTCTTCCATAAGAGCGGATTGGATATAGCATTCCAAACCAAGAGAGAAGGAAACGAACTCATAGAGTTTGGAGGAATACTTATCAGAGGAGTCGAAAAATATGATGATGATAAACTGGTTGGAATTATAGGCGGAGCCCAACGATGCTGCTTTGAACTATTCAACAATTCATTGGAGTTTCCAGAATTATGTGCTTCGGAAATAGACTCAGAATTTGCAATTTACAAACAAAGAAGAGTCCGTATAAAGCTTGATGAAGAAAGGAAGAATGAATTTAGGTACTTCCGTACCATACCTTCAGCACAATGGGAAACTCCACGAATGCAGATATTTGAAAAGAAGGTCAAGGGAGTGTACCATGTTATCAAGGACTTGAAGTTAGTCAAGTACGATGATGCCGTTCAGACAGATGAAGGTGGATTTATTGACGGAACCAGAGTTTATCCAGTATGATCACAGACGAGCAGACAAATAAAGTGTATTTCTCAGAACATTTGAAAGCATACAAATGTTGGGGAAACATAGAAGCAGCACTAAAGAAGTATGGTGTTGCCTACGGACTGATGCCTGGCACAAAGGATATTTGGGCAAGAGATTTTATGCCTATACAGAAAGGACAACATTCGTTTATGAGCTACGAATACAACCCCAACTATCTTAAAGACGAACAAGACTATATTACTCGTAACGTGCGTGCATGTTATGATTTCAGTCGCAAGTACCTCACAGTGCTTGATGCCGTCATTGATGGAGGAAATATCATAAAGTGTGGTGACAAGATAATCATGACTGACAAATTGTTTGTTGAGAACAAGGATAAAGAGCGTGACGCGTTTAAGGAATACATAGAAGAAGTCTTTGCCTGTGACCTTATCATAATCCCATGGGACACGGCAGAGAAATACGGTCATTCTGACGGAATGGTTCGCTATGTAGAACCTGGACATGTAGTGATAAATCATTATGCTGACTTTGATGAACCGTTGCGCACGGAAATCGTCAAAGCTCTTGAACCACATTTCAGTCGAATCAGCGAGTTGCATTATGGCGAGAATGCAAGAGTTAAGAGTTGGGCGCACATCAACTTCCTTCGTGTCGGCAATATCATCTTCGTTCCCCAGATGGGCATTGCCAGTGACGCTATGGCTGTCGAACAGTTGCAGGAAATATACGGCAGTTGTAAGATAGTGCCAGTAGAGGTAGATGGTATAGTGAGAAAAGGTGGCGCATTGAACTGCGTCTCTTGGAATATAAAAGAATAAGAGACGATGAATATACTTACTTATAACATAAACCAATGCACTCAGGCAAAGCTTGATGCCGTCATTGCAAAGGGTGCTGATATAATGATATTGCTGGAATGTGCTAACAAGCCACTAATATCTATTCCTGATGACTACGAAATGTTGTGGAGCGGTGAAGATGAGTTGCCCAATAAGGGAATGGCAATCATCTGGAAGCAAAAGAAGTGCCGCATAAGAAAGAATGAGGAATGGAAGCACAAGTATATGCAGCCTCTCATCGTTAGCGATGGTGAAAAAGAATGGTTTCTACTCGCTTCATGGCCTACAGTTTACAAGACCGACAAGACCTATCCTCAGATATTGTTGGAAGCTCTGAAAGAATACACTCCTCTGATTCAACAGTACGATACCATCGTTACAGGCGACTTCAACTGTTACATTGGGCAAAAAGGAGTAAGCCAAAAGACAGGAACCTTTGAGCAATGTATAATTTACATGACATCACTTGGGTTGCATAGCGAGTATCACAAGCGTACACAAGAAGAGTTCGGCAAAGAAACTTGCTCGACATTCCATCATCACTATGATGAGAATCGACCTTTCTTTTTAGATTACACGTTCACAAACATTCCACTTTTCGCCTACATGATTGGAAGTTGGGAAAGGAACATAAGTGACCATAATGCACAGATAATTGTGATATGATTAACAATCCTAATAGATACACATACATAGTAAGGTGTGAGGACGGGAGTTTTTACACCGGCTATGCGAAGGATATAATAAGGCGTTTGAGGGAGCATTATTTCCATGATTCCAAATGCGCCAAATATACCCGCAGTCATCAGGTTGTGGAACTAATGGCTCTATGGGTTACTGATAGTTCTATGGTTTCCATGCGTCTGGAATCAAGGATTAAGAACCTCACCAGATCAGAAAAAGAAGACCTTATACAACATCCACAGAAAGCGAACGACTTACTGGTCAAGCTTAAAGCTACCGTTGAATGGGTCTGCAAGGAAAATGCCGACCGCATATTTTCAATCGCCACATCGCCCTTTGTCATCCGAGAGGCAAAACGCAACATGATACCACTTTTGCAAGAAGCTGTATTTGTTGAAGCGAAAGAGAAGATGCGTGAATCTGGAAACATGAATCAATGGACAGGCGATTATCCATCGGTTAAGCAACTTCAGAAAGACATGGCTTACGGAAATGGCTATGTAGTTGAGAACCGTGAGAAAGTACCTGTAGCATACTTCTTTATGTCTGACAAAGGCGAACCCACTTACAGGAACATCTACGATGGAAAATGGATTGATGACGATGCAAGATATGCAGTCATTCATCGTCTGGCATCACTCAAAAGTGTTCATGGTATTGCAAAGCTTGTATTTGAATGGGCATCCATCCACTACACAAATATCCGCATAGACACTCATCGAGACAACAAACCGATGCAGCATGTCGTTGAACAGAATGGCTTCAAATATTGTGGAATCATCCATCTTGAGAATGGCGACGAACGCCTGGCTTACCAAAGGATTGGGTACGGCATAAAGTGAAAATAACCGCTGATATAGGAACGAAAACCTAATATCAGCGGTTAATTCTTTTACGGGAAACTATACCCCCGGCTTGTTGAATAGCATTACTTTTGAGGCAATGTCACCATGTATTGCCTTCTCCAAAGTATCGTAGTTTAGGGTATATGGCATCAACTGTCCACCTTCTAAGATTTGGTTGCAGTATATGCCAAAGACATAAATTGCAAATCCCTCTTCTGGGTATCTTTGGTACAGGTCCAGGATTATGGAACCTGCCAAATGCTGAAGGTAGAGGTTGAAAATATTGCGAAGGCTCTTCTCCTTCTCGCTATCAATATCGGCCAGATCATTTACATCAAGTTTACCCTGTGTCATACTGCTTGTCAGCAAGCCACCATAGAAGAATCCTAAAGCGTCAGGTTCGTTATTAGCAAAATCCTTGACTTTCTGGTTGCCAAGAAGCGCGATACAATCTGAGAAGAAGTTTCTAAAACCCTCCATAGTGTCCTTGGCTTTTTCTGTGTCTTCAAGAGTGCCATCACCGATATGAGTTATGATGTCTTCTGCTTCCTCTGATAATGTCTCTATCTGAGTATCGTACATGTCGCCATTCAAAAACGCTCCTCTGAACTGATCCATTGTCTGATACTTGATTCGCATAGATGCGGCAAAGTTGTATGTCCATCGAATAAGTTGAAGGGCTTTAGCATCCGTCACATTCTCCTTTGATGCATACATCTGGAGGTAGCCAGAGGTGGCAAAACTATCAAAAGCATTTGCATCCCATTCCTCGCCGTCTTCTTTTAGTTTAGCTTCGATGTCACCTGCAACATTCCAACCATCAGTAGCAACGGCAGCGCATCGAGAAGCAATGGATGGCTTTTCTCCATCATCTATATTATTCAACTTGAAAAGCAGGTAAACAGAATATCCTATAAATGGGAACTCTTCATTATCGTCCTGGTCAGATACAAACTTATTGCAGATTTCGACAAACTGCTCTTTGTTCATAACCTTTCCATCATGTGCTTTCATTCTCTCCTGCATAGCCTGTCGAAGCTTCTTAACTTTTAATCCTTCGACAATTCGTTTGACAGATGGAATAAGCACATAGATGGTGACGAATGTGATGGCAAGAAGAACGTTCGCCATAAATCCTATAGACAGACATATCGAACTTTTAAGTCCCATCGCATAAAGAATAGACAGAACTACAGCTCCAGCAATAAATGGTATAATCCATATCCACCAGGCTTCGTGTCCTATCTTAAATGACTTTGTAAATTGCATGTTAATTATTTTATAATGTTACTGATGTTATCAATGTTACTGATATAATCATGAAAGAAAAAGCGCTATCTCTTGCGTGCTTTTTTACTACCAACAGGACTTGTCATTTCTGTGGCTTTTGTTACACATTTGAGCCACCAAAGTTCATCATCGTCATCCTTTGAACGTCCCCAGCCAGAGGTGGATCCTCCAGCACCACCACATGATTCAGCGTATGTCGTTGCCTGAGTTACGTAGTTTAGGGCAAGAAGCATAGCGCAGTTCATGATGTTCTGACCATTCTCCATGAGTTCTGTGAATCCTGTAGAGTCAAGCAGTTCTTTCTGTTCTGGAGTAAGTTTTTGCAGTAATGGGTCAAGGGATGCTGCTACGGCATTGTTGTATGCACGAGCCACATCACGCTCTGCTCTTGTAGCCACCAGATCATTCTTGTCACGAACTACATCACCAAGGTTGTTATGCTGTCGCATCATGCTTGCGAGTTTGATTCTGGCATTGTCAAGTTGCTCGGTAGTTTCGTCAAGCATCTGTTGGCGTAGGTCAATCTTCTCATTGATACCATCCAGTTTCTCACGTAGTTCTGTAATCTTCTTGGCAAGTTTAGCATCATCTTTCTCGCCATCACCAAACTGTGAAGCGATAAGTTCTATCTGCTCACGAATACCTTCTTTACGCGTCTGGAGGTTTTCTATCATGGTAGTGAAGCTCTTCACCTTGCGTTCAAGGGTACGAATCTGTTCCCGAAGTCCGTCAATCGTGTCAGCCAGTTCTTCAACTGTTCTGACAAGGTCACGCTTATACTCCTCGGTTGAACGATGTTTTGCTTTTGTCTCAGCCATGTTGCTACCACGTTCGAGCCCCCATTTGCTATTAACTTCCTCTTCCAGAGAATCATGTAAAGCCGATAGGATTTTAGCACCTTCAGCCTTGTTTTTACCAAATACTGACGTCCATGAAATCTTGTTTGTTTCTTTGTACACAGGAATTACAGTGCAGTGTACGTGCGGATTTTTTTCATCCAGATGAACGTAGAAACTAACGATATTATCCTCACCAAAATGTCTTGCTGCAAAATCATACACGTCTTTTGCCCACTCTTCAACGTCCTTGGAGCGTTCAAGATGAGAATAGTCATTCCCTTTTTTGAACTCCTTTACTTGGTCGCCGAATGCTATTTCAAGCATACGCTCTGAACTTCCACCGAAGATGAATTGAGCGATGGTGTTTTGTCTTCTACGTAGAGTAGGACGAGCATTAGGATCCTTGATGCCACGAGCCTCCAAGTTCTCCTGCATTTTTTGTGTAATGGTTTTGGTTCTATCGATTGGTTGAACCTTGCCACCTTTGGTTATTTCAAAATTGAGATGCGACCTCGAATGGTCATAATTTGAAAGACTGTCAGAAGCCTTGATGTTCCACTTATCATCATTCCAGTTGCGTTGTTGTTCATTACTTTCTGCGGTTGAAATGCCTTCGGAATTTCGTTGAAGATCCATTACTTGTTTTCTGTCTGCCATAGTGTGAATTTTAAGTTTTACATTAGAAATCTGCCTGAGCTTGCTCCCCGAAGGAACCTTGAAAAGGAGGCAGCCTAATGGAGTTCACTCTCTGTTAAGAGAAGTTAACTCATATTAGGCTATGAGATTTGAAAAATCTCCCTCTCCCTTAACTGGTTTTTGCCTCTCTTTTCAGTCTATCGCTTTCCTCCAACATCCAAGAGCGAGCTCGTTGGATTTTGTTGGAGAAATTGAGACAAGCCATCTGAAATTTGTTTCGCGTTTTATAAACCGAAGCGAAAGTCGTAGATGCCTTTGCTGTGAATAAGGCAAGCGACATGAGCAATGCCTCTTGAAGTTTGAAAGAGCCGGATTCTTTCTTGGAATAAGTTACTTCAAGCGGAGAATCTGCTGCACATTTTTTAAGGTTCTTGTTTTTGAATTTCTGGTGTGCCATATCGAATTACGTTAGTTTCAAACAATGGGATGTTGATTTGATTGAATAAAGGGAAGAAGACTTTTCGAAAGTCGGACGGACGAATCAAGAAGCGAAGTACGAACCTACAAGATTCGATTCGCCGTAAGTCCCGTTTATCATCTGATCAAACTTGATGTATCTGCTTGGATAGAAACATGCCATTTCCAAAACGAAGGCAAAGCTGACAGCCAATGACAAGCATTGCGGAACGAAAGCTGTGAGTACAACTGCTACTGCCAGTGCATTCCTGAATGCATCATTTCTACGAATGGCTTTGAGAACAACAAGAACCCAACGACTCGAAAGCGTTGCGAACATAAGAGCGGAGGAAACATATAAGCCTATGTCAGTTCTGTGAGTCTGATAGAACGACAGATGGTAGGCAATAACGAATCCTGCAAGAACGTAAGCCAATAGATGTTTGCACCAGACGGTCTCGACCATTCCACGATAGAGAGACATGGCGAGTCTCGAGCTGTTCCTGTAGGCAAATGCTGGTATTATAAGCAGCATTGCCGTAATGATAAGTGATATTATCAGTGATACCATAAAAAAGGTTTTTGAGTAATACAAGTAATATGAGTAACACGAGTAACATTGAAATACTTTCAGAGGTTTGAAGATGGCAGAATTTATTGCAAATTCTCCAGTCCGTAAGGAACCATCTTCAATTTCAGAGAAAAGTATGTTGACCTCCTGACGATGGCTTCAACGTCTCTGACAGTGAGTTTGCTTTCGTCATATCGCTGTGCGATACCCTCGTCTTTACGTCTCATCTTCTCGATCGTTTTATCCATGTCGTGTTCATAGACCTTCCAGAAGTTTCGAGTCACATGATTCCTTGTTTTGCCTCTTACCATAATAGTAAGAACAAAACACGATGTCTGTTTGAGCGTAGTTCCTACCTGCTGCATATAAGTTTTTCGCACACGTGGAATGACGGCATAATACGTGGCGCTATTATTATTTATGATGTCAGCGATATTGGCAAGTTGCTCGTAGGTCATACCATTGTGGCGAAAAGTTCACCAACTTCTACGGCCGTCATAGACTGGATGAAGTCAAAAGACTCAGAATGTCTCTGGAGGTCTTCTTCCAGTTCATCTTGAAAAACAGTTGGGTCAGCATAGATGGTAGCAATCACATTAAGAACCTCGCCTCGGTTATTGCTCGAGACGTTGAGTTTATACAAACATTCTTCGGTCTTGGGACAAACGAAGAAACAACAATGGTGAACCAATGATCTCTGTTTGTCTCTGGCATGGTAAAGGAGCAACAGGTCAATGTGCTCTACTATCATATCCATGATGATACCGATGTTCATGGGTTCTTTAAGGTTGAAGTCCATGATAGCTGAATCTCCAGTGAGTTCTGCGTCCTGAGGAACCTTCTCATCAACCAATTTGGGAAGCATGAGAGGAACCAACGCCATAAATGTCTTGATTTGTTCGATCATAATGAGAAAGTATTAAAGTGATAAAACATACATTTTAAGTAATTGCTGTGGGAGGAGGTATGACAAAGACCTCTGGTCGATGTCGAAGGTCTTTGCAAACTGTATAGATTTCGGAAGCTGCCTGATGACATAGTTGAAGTTACTACGTTCCTGAGGTGTTAGGGTAGCAATAGCAAACTGATCAATACTGATGAATGGCTGGATAATCATCCAAAGGTATGCATTACCCTGGGCTTTGGACTTCATCTGCTGCTTGTTGATGTCTGCCACACATACAGCGGAGTTCTGGAGAAGTCGGCGAACAGTACGCATAGACATGTAAATCATAACGTCTCGTGCAGGAATCTTTCCTTCACGAGCAGAAAGAAAGATGTCTTTGCAGATTTTCTCTGTGTTTTCAGTTATGTCAGAGATAGGTTCGTTGTCCAGTTCATAAAGATGATTGAGGAAACCCCGGAAGATAATGTCCTCCTGACTGATAAAGCCCAACATATCCTTTTTGCTTTGGATTCCATTCTCTCTTACATTCTTCAGAAAGTTACGGTAGCGAGATAAGGTCATCGCCTTATCTTCATTGATTGTAGGGATGCTATCCAGTGAAAGAAAGAAAGGGGCAATCTGATGAACGGCTTCGGATAGTTCCTTGTCTTCATGGAAGGATGATGTCTTTTCTTTTATTGAGAGGACATCATCGTATGAGTATCGCCACGTTTCAGTAAGGCGTACCATCTCAAAGCGGAGAGAATCATGGATGATCTTAAAGCGAGCCACTTTCTCTGCGTCCTTCAAAAAGACAGAATCCTTTTTGAGATAACGGCTCACTGTGTCTGTCGTTTCTTTGAACTTCTGTATCTGCTTGCAAAAATCATTGGTGTTAGTGGTGGGTATCGCTTTCACTTCATTCAGGTATGACTGATACACATTGAGCGCATCATCACCAGACTTGAAATTGAGTGGGTCATCACTGGAACAAGAAGATACAAATGGTAACATTGGTAATACGAGTAACACCGATAACCTCGGTAACACTCTCTTGGGGAATCTTTGGCTAAATTTCATGTTTACCTACTATGATTATTAAAAAACATGTGCAAAGGTAATAAAAAGCTATCAAAAAACAGAAATCAAAACGCAATATATTGATACCTTAACGAAATATATTTGATACTGGTTCCAATTGGCACCAATTACGCTTAATTTTTCACAAAATCAAGCAATAAAGGGGTTTTGTTTTGGTATTTCGGATATTTTAAAGTAATTTTGCAGGAAAATTACAACATCAAGATTTAGATATGAAATCAATAGCATACGTTCGACAAACTCCAAACTTTGATACACGACAAAAATGTATCGAGAAGTTGAGTCGTGTAAAATGCCAAACCGTGCATTTTGAAGGTTCAGATGAGTCTGAACGTGAAGCATGGAAAAGATTCGTTGCAAACCTTGAAAGCGGAGATACTGCTGTCTTTATCTCATTATCCAATGCCTTCACCAATTACAGGGATTTTGTATTCTTTGTCAGGTACTGCAATAAGCTGAAAATTTGGATAAGGAGCATAGCCGATAACTTTGACTCTTCAAACGAGGATGCAAGCAACACTATTCAAGCCATAATAAAGTTACCGGCACAAGTCTTCAGCGTTGATTATCTTGACAATGATGTTGAGTCGAACAAACATACCAGCCTGTATAAGTTAAGGAAGTTGAAACAAGACCAGATAATTATCAACATGTATAACGCAGGTTTTAAGGGCAGGGAAATATGCGAGAAAGCCAAGTGTGGAAAATCCTCTATGTTTCGCGCCATCCACAAGTACAATATAGAACTCCAATATCCGCAGATGTCACGGAAAAAGGAGGCAGAAGTCTGCACTTAATATGTTACAGATACAAGTCTTTCTACAATTCGATACAATATGGCTACATATAGAAAGACACTATTTGCAAGATAAACCACTTATAATCAACGTCGATACGAATTGGCTACAGTTTTTACTTCGATAAGACATGTTTAATATATTACGAAAGAAACGCGAAATGGAGAAAACGATTCAACGAGAAATGATGATTCGTGAACTCATTCGCAAAGAACACCAGAAGAGTCCGCAGATTCCGATTCAACATATAGAAAACTGCGTAAGGCTCGTTTATGCGATAGAAGAACTCAAAGAAGACAATGCCAAAGTCAAGCGTGTACTTCCAAAGTTTATCTATAATAGATATTCCATAGGGATTGCAGCATCTCTTTTCCTTTCAGCATTAAGAAGACAACCAAGACTATGAGAATAGTATATATAGCAGAGAAGCCGGACATCGCTTCGGCAATAGCATCACATCTTTGGAGCGACCATGCCTCTCGTCGAGGTAAGCATTCGTACATCAAGAAGGATGGTTCTGATGAAATCATCGTAACGTGGGCTTTTGGTCACATTCTTCAAACAGCATTACCTGAAGCATACGGCGAGGAGTACGCCAGGTTTTCAAACTATCCTGTCATCCCACAGACGTGGAAAAAGTGTATTTCTCCCTCTGCTAAAGAACAATTCAACTACATCAAGGGTGTATTGAAGAATGCCGACGTAGTTATCCACGGCGGCGACCCTGACCGTGAAGGTCAGTTACTTGTTGACGAGATTCTGGAGTTTGTCCAGTATCGAGGCGAAGTAAGGCGTATTCTCATAAACGCCAAGGATAGCAACAGTATGAAGAGAGCATTTGAGACTATTGTCCCTAATGCTAAATTCCGCTGCTTGTATGAAGCAGGGCTTGCAAGAGAACGAGCCGATTGGCTTGTAGGAATGAATCTGTCAAGGGCATACACTGCCAGTGCCAGAAAGAATGGCTCAGGCAATGTATGGCGAATAGGAAGAGTAAAGATACCAACTCTTTCTCTGGTGGTATCACGAGAGAAGGAGTTGCAGAACTTTCATCCAGTGGATTACTTTGTCCTTGTGGCAAAGTGTTCCAAGGATGGCGTGCCGTTCTCTGCAACGTTTGAACCCGACGAAAATATGCCCACGGACAGTGAGGGCAGAATCATTGACCTCGCGTGCGTGCGCAATATATATAATAGAGTTTATGGAAAAGACTGCAAAGTAGTAAGTGTAGAGCGTAAAACTGGCAGCGAGAATGCTCCGTTGCCTTATTCGCTGGACACATTACAAGTGGAAGCAAACAGAAAGCATGGCCTGAGTCCGAAGAGTGTTCTTGACACCGTACAGTCTCTCTACGAAAAGAAATATGTCAGCTATCCTCGTTCTGACTGCAATTACATTCCAACCAGTCAGCATGTGGACGCAGGTCACATCCTCACTGCGTTGGGAAAATATGGAATGCAATCAGCGAGCATGGCTGACACTAAGATATGTAGCAAGGCGTACAATGATAAGAAGGTCTCGGCGCACCATGCCATAATTCCCACAGGAGTAACCCCGAAAGACTTGAATGAGTGGGAACAGAAGATCTACACCATGATAGCCTTGCGCTACATAGTGCAGTTCTATCCACCATGCAAGTTTGACACAGTCAAATATAGCATAGAATGCGAAGGCTACAAGTTTTCCGGGACTGGTAAACTCATTACCAGCCTCGGATGGAAATCTGTGAGTAAAGGCGACGATGCTGATGATTCACAGGAATCATTACCTTCATTGCCTCCAATCTCACAGGGCGACATCATCAAGAATGCAGTATTTGAGATCGAGAGCAAGCAGACTCAGCCACCGAAGCGTTACACTGAGGGTACATTGCTTGCTGCCATGACAAACATCTGGAGATATTTGTCACCGGACAATCCGAACAGAGAGAAACTGAAAGAATGCAAGGGATTGGGTACTCCTGCCACAAGAGACACTATCATAAGCGAGTTGATGGCCACAAAGTCAGGCAAGTCATCGCTTTCGCCTTGCATTACGAAGAAGGGCAAAGAACTTGTTCCGACAGAGTTCGGAATGACGATGATAGACAGCATCCATGGATCTCTAACCAAGCCAGACTTCACGGCTGTCATGGAGTACAACCTTTCTGCCATTGCAGATGGGAAGGTAAGTCTCGATGATTTCATGTCAGAGACTACCGAAATGGTATTAAGCAATATCAAGTATGCAGAAGATACCGCCGGAAGTATTCCGATGGTTTCTTCTGGAACCGTGACACAACAACAGGACTGTCCAAAGATGGAGTGTCCTGTGTGTCGCCAAAAAACTTTGGCTCGTAAGTATTCTCCGAAAAATAAGAAGCACTTCTGGATCTGCGAAGACAAGTCCTGTGTGCATCCTACAACGAAGAAGCAGATCTTCTATGACGAACTGAGGAAGAAGCCTATCATCAAAGCTTGTCCTCAGTGTCATGAGCCTTTGAGCCATATCCATAGCGCAAAGACGAAGCAGTACTATTGGTTCTGCCCAAGGTGCAATGAGTTTAAGAAGATGATGTAGTAACATCAATAACATTGATAACATCAGTAACACAAGTAATATGAATTTTGACAGATATTGGGAAGACCCAGACGAATATACCGATGAGCTGAGAACTTCCACGCACCACAGCCATCAGGAAATGAAGGAAGAGTCGGCACTTGTAAAAAACCGCATATTAGACAAATTCCTTAAAGATATGTGGCGTGACTACTCTGAGTTTCTTGAACTGAAGGTAAACAACAAGCATGACATTGAACAATACCTTGGTGAAAGGTTGTGGTTGAAGTCACCTGAATATCCTAATCTTATTCGGAGTATTCTCAACGTGTTTGATGAATATGACGAGGATATTGAGAAACGGTTGCACGATAAGTTTTTCTATAGATATGCGAAAATCATCGCAAACAAAAACGATCAGATAAAGAACCTTCAGCAGTTTATAAGAAAATACATCAAGAAATCCGATATAGACGGATGTTCACGCTATCCCGAACTTCCTGAAATTGCAACTTGCAATAACCTGAAGAAAAAGTGGATTACAATGCCAGAAGCTGCTGCCTTTCTCGGAATGTGCCTTAGCAGTGTAAAATACTACAAGGATAAGGGAGTGCTCATCTCGAAAATGATTCGTGGCTCATACAATATCAATGTGGAATCATTGGTTGCGCTTAAAAAGATAAGGGATGCTAATGATTACAAAGCAGACAACATCAGCGAACTTCTCAAAAAGAAGGAATGCCTGGATATACTGATTGATGCGTATGACCGTATAGAGAAGGACTATGATGAAAGTCTTCGAGCTTACAAGCACGAGCAAACCCTCGTAACAGGTATCAATTCCGATATAATCAGCAATAGATTGGCTCTATATATCGATTCTTTCAGGGGACAAGGAATTTCAGATAGAAATCTGGACATAGTGTACGACCTCTATGTAGGGAATCCACATTCTGCGTTGCCAACCTTATCGATGTTGGGAGAGAAGTACAATCTCACACCAGAAAGGGTGAGACAGATTATCGCTAAAACACAACGTTTGATGAGTGATAAGGGGGAAACAAGACTGCCAGAGACCAAGAAACTTGAAAACGAGTTAGAATGTATTAGGACAAACCTAAAGTACACATCAGCAGAACTGAGCAAACACCTTCAAGAGTCTAAAGTCCAAGCTGTACTCTCCAATACACAGATTGGTGAGGATGAAGAATCTTCAGACGAGTATTTCAATGTCTTGAAGAAAAGAATCATCGGGTTACAGACAGATAAACTTATGAATTACAATTTCTCTGTCAGAGCCCTTAATTGTTTCAAAGCGTACAATATAGAAAGTATGTACGATCTTTTAAAATGCTCGCGTGAAGATTTGTTGAAACTTAGGCAGTTTGGCAAGAAATCGCTTTTAGAGATAGAAGATTTTCTTGCCTCTAAGAACCTTCATCTTGGCACAGACTTCTCCGAAATAGAAAAAATATTAGAAAAACACTGGTAAGTGAATAAGTTTAATCAAAATAAAAAGAATATGGACAATATGAATTGGTGGGAAGCCACCGTAAGTAGAGACGTAATGCAGGAGGATGGCAACACAAAAGTCCAGTCCGAGCATTATCTTGTGATGTCACCTTCTTGTACAGATGCAGAGAAACGCATCATTGATGAACTGGCTCCTTCATGTACTGGAAGCCTAAAGGTAACGGACATCAAAACAAGAAAGTTCAGGGAGGTATTTCCCTCTGAAGAGGATTTTGGCGAGAAATGGTTCGCAATTAAGGCGTATCTCATAACTCTGAACGAGAAAACTGGCGAGGAGAAGAAAACCTCTGTACAGTATCTGGTACAGGCTTGCCACTTGAAGAAAGCCATCTCAAACTTTGAAAAGTCTATGGTGGGCAGCGTAACGGACTTTGAACTGGATGACGTAAAGTTCAGCCCTATAGTCGAAGTTTTCTCTCTGTCAGAAGAATAAGAAAAGGGATTGGGAAAACTGTTATGCCTACGATAACGCGCCCATGAAGTCGCACACTTGGTTGCGTAAGTCATGGTGCAGTGTGTGTCAGTATAAAGATGAGTAACGACATTATGCCGGAAACAATGGTAGTGTGTCGATTGACTCTCTACCATCCGACATAACGTCATTGCTCATTACTGACACTCTCTGCAAGCGTTACGTCGCCATAGCAGTTTCGGGTGGGGCGAAGCGTCCAAGTAATCTCGTATTACAAAGGTTCCCCATGTTACTCATATTACTTGTATTACCGATGTTATCGGTGTTACTCGTTTTACTCATATTACAGATATTGTCAATGATTACGATAAAAACAATATACATAATATGTCAAATCATTTAAGTTTAGAATGCCTATTCGCAGACAAGAGCGTAACCTATGAACAATTCATAGACGAACTTGCAACCAGACTCGCCGAAAAGATGAGTATGGTAGAGAATGGCGGTATGGAAATAAGTAAGAACAAAGCCTACAAAATGTTTGGTAGGGCAGATGTGGACAGATGGATAAAGAGCGGTAAGCTGGAACCTTGCCGGGTTACTCCAGGCAAAACCTTGTTTAAGGTTGCAGACCTACATGCACTTGCCAATGTAAAGCAGAATAAGAATTTGAAATAGGTCTTACGATGCACCACGTGAATAGTAGAAGAGGCACACACTCGCAAATGTGAAGTGTGTGCCTCTTTCTTTCTGCTTATTTGCAACGCTCGTAGAATTGGGTTAGATCCTTGTCAACGTTGGTTATCTTGAACTGGAACTTTGTACGTTCAGGGTAGGTGTTAGGAATCATCTTCATCAGAGCATTGATGACCTGATCGATATTTGAGAAGCCAGTGGTCTCAACCTTAGCGATGATTTTACCTGCATAGAAAACCTCGCCTCTGATGAGGTTGTACTTGGAAAGTTTCTCGAACTTTCTCTCCACTTCCTTTTCTTTCTTGGTCTTTGACTCTTCGTTTGAGAAGAAGATGAACTCAAGAACCTTCTCGTTCAACTTCCAAGCTGGCGAAAAGTCAATCTTGGTGTAAACACGAGCCATCTTATTGGTAGAGTGGTTCAGACCAAAGTCCACATCAGCAAGGGAGGCTCCGCAGTCGTTCTGCGCAATGGTTGCCCATGTGTGACGGAATGCACCGAAGTTGGTTTCCATACCCTCAACCTTATCACAAATCTGATCGATACCTATATTGACGTTAGCATTAAAGGAATCGCCATTGCTCAGTCTGTCATGGAAGTTAAACAGCCAAGGAGATTTCTTGTCCTTGGAGAGGTACTTCTCGATGGTAGGCATAAGGAATGGAGGAATGCGAATCTCAAAGTACGCTTTGTCTGTACGTGAGCCTTTGGTCTTGGCTCTGTTGTACCAGAAGATGCCCTTGTTGAGCTGTTCCTTCTTTGCCTCAAACAGGTCAATGGTATTGATGCCACACATACAGATAGAAATCTTTGCAACATCCTGTCCGAGTTCCTGGAGTGGATGTTTGAATCTGCTATCATCAGGAATAACCTGAAAGAACTTCCTAAGATGATCGATAGGTATAGCACGCTTGTCAGGTGTATCGCTCTTAGGGATGGAAACCTTAGTCCATGGGTACTTGATGCGGATAACATCATTCTCCTCGTCATTATATTCAAGTATTGCCTTCTTGAATATCTCTCTAACACAGATAGGGTACTTCTCCTTACATCTTGATGTATTTGAAAGAGACTCTATCCAATTGTTAAGGAAAGAGGATGTCATGCGAGAGAACATGAGACTGTTGGTCTCTGCAAATCGGTGAATGTGCCTTACTGCGCACTTGTAGTTCTTGGCTGTGCGTAGTCTGCCATCATTCTCCATGTTGATGATATACTTACGGGCAAAGTCTGTGAAGGAAATATCCTCAGTACCACGTTTTAGATATTCAACGACCTCCTGCAGTGTCCAGTTCTGCGTATCAGTCTGGTTGAGCAGATGATAATAGTGCTCAATCAACTTGGAAGTCTGCTGACAAACGTAGGTGTCTGAGATTTCCTTTTTACCTCGTACTACACCGTTCTCCATCACCACCCAAGGGGTCTTGATATAGGAGTTTCGGCGGTTGTGCGTCACTCGGACGTAAACGATGTATGTTCCGTCCTTTCTTTTACCTTGAACTTCAGCTTTTAATGTTGCCATTTTCTGTTGAATTTAAGTTATTAAAAAAGTCTCTGAACACACTCTGAACATTATGTCAATTTTCTCTGAACATATTCTGTACAAAACCCGTTTATACGGCGAATTAACTGTGTAGAATACTCAGAAAAAGATTAGGGACAAGCCCCTGTAGAACAAGCGCTTATCCCTAATTCTTTGATTATCATTATCTTTCGATTATTCCTCTACAGCAGCCTGCGCCGCGGCAAGACGTGCTATAGGCACACGGAACGGAGAGCATGAAGCGTAGTCCATACCTACCTTTGCGCAGAACTTGACCGACGAAGGTTCGCCTCCGTGCTCACCACATATACCTGTACGCATGCCCGGACGCACCGCGCGACCTTTCTCAACAGCCATCTTGATGAGCTGGCCAACACCATTCTGATCAAGAACCTGGAACGGGTCTACCTTAAGAATCTTCTTATCGAGATATGCCGGCAGGAAGCTGGCAATATCGTCACGGGAATATCCGAATGTCATCTGGGTCAAGTCATTAGTACCAAATGAGAAGTATTCTGCCTCCGAAGCAATACGATCAGCAGTTAAGGCAGCACGAGGAATCTCTATCATTGTACCTACTTCAAACTCAACCTCTACACCTTCCTCCGCAAATACTTCCTTGGCTGTGTTCAGTATTATCTCTTTCTGCTGCTTGAACTCATAAAGAATACCAATCAGCGGAACCATTATCTCAGGTATAGGATTCTTCCCTTCCTTCTTCAGTTCGCATGCCGCACCAAGGATAGCACGTGTCTGCATCTCTGTTATTTCGGGGAATGTAATGCCAAGACGACATCCACGGTGACCAAGCATCGGGTTGTTCTCTGCCAGACTGGCTACACGCTTCTGAATTTCGTCCACACTCACACCCATCTCGGCAGCCATCGTCTGCTGTCCTTTCAAATCGTGGGGTACAAACTCGTGGAGCGGCGGATCAAGCAAACGGATATTGACCGGACAACCGTCCATAGCATCAAGAATACCCTTGAAATCCGCTTTCTGATACGGCAACAACTTAGACAATGCCTTTTTGCGTCCCTCTACAGAATCAGCAAGAATCATCTCGCGCATAGCCACTATCTTCTGATCCTCAAAGAACATGTGCTCGGTACGTGTCAGACCGATACCTTTGGCTCCGAATGCACGTGCAACCTGAGCATCGTGCGGAGTATCAGCATTAGTACGAATCTGCAACTTGGTATATTTATCGCACAGATCCATCAGCGCCTTGAAATCTCCTGACAGTTCAGCAGCCTTTGTAGGTATCTCACCGGCATAGACCTGTCCGGTAGAGCCATTCAGGGACAGATAGTCACCTTCCTTGTATACCACACCCTCTACCTCAACAGTCTTATTCTTGTAATTGACATTGATTGCACCGGCACCGGAAACGCAGCACTTGCCCATACCACGTGCCACTACAGCAGCATGAGATGTCATACCACCGCGTGCCGTCAGAATACCCTCGGCAGCAGACATACCGGCCAAATCCTCTGGAGAAGTCTCTATACGCACCATGATTACACGGTGACCGTCCTCACGCCATTTCTGAGCATCATCGGCATGGAATACAATCTGTCCGCAAGCAGCACCCGGAGAAGCCGGCAGACCCTGTGTGATAATCTTTGCCTTCTTCAAAGCATCCTTGTCAAATACCGGATGCAACAGTTCGTCAAGTTTCTGCGGTTCGCAACGTGTCAATGCGGTCTTCTCATCGATAAGACCCTCACGCACCAAATCCATGGCTATCTTCACCATAGCTGTACCCGTACGCTTTCCGTTGCGTGTCTGAAGGAACCAAAGTTTGCCCTCCTGCACAGTGAACTCCATATCCTGCATATCGCGGTAGTGATTCTCCAATTTGTTCTGCAACTCGTCAAGAGTCTTGTATATTTCCGGCATGGCTTCTTCCATTGAAGGATACTTGCTTGCACGCTCCTCCTCGCTGATACCCTGCAAAGCTGCCCAACGTCGTGAACCCTCTACGGTAATCTGCTGCGGTGTACGAATACCAGCCACAACATCTTCACCCTGTGCATTGACAAGATACTCTCCGTTGAAAAGATTCTCACCCGTAGCAGCATCACGGCTGAAGCAAACGCCTGTAGCAGATGTATCACCCATATTGCCGAACACCATAGCCTGTACGTTTACGGCTGTACCCCACTCTGCCGGTATACCTTCCATCTTGCGATAAAGGATTGCACGTTCGTTCATCCATGAATCAAACACTGCGCAAATAGCACCCCAAAGCTGCTCCATTGGCTCTGTGGGGAAATCCTTACCCGTCTGACTCTTGATAGCTGCCTTAAATTCCGATACCAACTGCTTGAGCTCATCCACTGTCAACTCATTGTCAAGTTTGATACCGCGCTGTTCCTTGACCTTCTCGATGATTGCCTCAAACGGATCTATATCTTCCTTGTTCACAGGCTTCATGCCAAGTACCACATCACCGTACATCTGCACAAAACGACGGTAGCTGTCGTAAACAAAGCGCTCGTTGCCGGTCTTCTTTGCAAGACCGGATGCGACCTCGTCATTCAGACCAAGGTTAAGAATAGTGTCCATCATACCGGGCATCGAAGCACGTGCCCCCGAACGTACGCTGACAAGCAGAGGATTGTTCACGTCACCGAACTTGCTGTTCATCAAACTTTCGATATGTGCCACGGCTTTGTTCACGTCATCTTTCAACAAGGCAACTACATCGTCCTTTCCCTTCTCGAAATATTCGTTACAAACATCTGTGGTTATCGTGAAGCCCGGAGGAACGGGAACACCGATAAGATTCATTTCAGCCAAATTGGCTCCCTTGCCTCCAAGAAGATTTCTCATGTCGGCTTTACCTTCAGCCTTACCATTACCGAAGGTATAAACTCTTTTTTCACTCATAAGTTAGTTTTTATTTACGATTAACATTACTTTGTATTTAACTTTTCTATATGCAAATATAAGTATATTTATTTTTTTTTGCAAGAAAAACGGAAAAAAATTGCAATGTAGAGGTTACATTTTATAATTTTACATGTTTTTACGTACAATAAGCCATATTATTAAGGTGGGTATTCTATATTGATCGTATATAACCGTAATCTCATTGTGGAGCTATACTCTCCATCATCTTGCCAGCTCTGTCGTCCGTATTATAAGTTAGTCAACAAAATTAAACTACATTATCGTACGGACAGAACGCGCCCTGAATGAACTTGCTCTGGAAGAACGCGCCCCGCAGGGGCAACAAGCACATAGCCCGGGGCAGAGCGTAGCGGCACCCCGGGATTCAAACATCGCCAATACCCGCGCCCTGCAAGGGCAAAAGCATAAAACATATGGACATAGAAATTGTAATTATCTGATTACTAATGCTTTTGCCCTTTCAGGGCGAATATATGCAATTGAATATGAATCCCGGGGTGCCGCTACGCTCTGCCCCGGGCTATGTGCTTGTTGCCCCTGCTGGGCGCGTTCTTCCAGAGCAAGTTCTTCCAAGGTGCGTTCATCCAATGTTCGGACGATTATGTAGTTTAATTCTGTTGACTAACTTATTGAACCTTAGAATGAATTTCATGTTTTAAGAGAAATTGCTTACAATTTGAAAACCACGTTCCGGAAGTGCACCTTTGCATCATCCCGACTGATTCTCCGGAAAGCGGAAACTGTTCTCCGAAACGGAAATTTCGGAATGAAAAACGCGCTTTGAATTCTCCGTTTTGCCGGTTTAACATATGTTAATGGGTACATCGGGACTGCCAATTCTCCGATTTTCCAAGAAGCATGTCGTCTTTTTTCTGCCGACAGCGCCATACCTCATTCTTTTCCGAAGCACAGCACAGATGCATAGCGAAACGCCCTGTTCACGCAATATTCACGGATAATGCGACGTATGCCCGTCATGCGTCTGCCGCAACCTCACACGTAGACAATGTCAATATTATTGGTATAATCTCAAAGACGGAGAATTCGGAGAATTGAAAAACAAGATATATACCATATACGATTCGCATATGGTATATTCCAATCTGTTATATATAATATATATATATATTATATATAACAGATTGGAATATAAAATATTTGATTACAATATATAAGCAACAGCTGTACATCCTGTTTTCGGAGATTCTCCGTTTTCATTTCTCCGGAAACAGGCACTTTTGTAATAAAAAAGCATAACCCATATCCGTCACACTCCATATATTAAACGCATCACGGAGCATACTCTACTTTATTCTGTAAATATATTACGCAGTGTGCAAAACGGAGAAATCGGAGAATTGGCAGTCCCGATGTATGCATTAACATATGTTAAACCAACAAAACGGAGAATTCAGACAGACCTTTTCGTCCCCCCCAACATCCTTCAGATAGTCCGTTGCATTGGCTTTCTTGTCCGTTTTTTCCCTCCAATGCCGGCATGGCACGTCGTTCAGAAGTGCCCAAAACATCATCCGCCAATGACATATAACACCCAAAAGCGGCACTTTCATATACCCAAAGTGCCACTTTCACATCCCCAAAGTGGCACTTTCACACACCAAAAGCGGCACTTTCGCATACCAAAAGCGGCACTTTCGCATACCAAAACAATCGATGGAACATTATAATACGGGCACACAGAGCGGGAAAGATGATGGTAAAGTATAAATTCCAAATGATATTACGGCTATATTCGATTAATTTTGAATACCGGTTTAGCTCCATGAACATTGGATGAATTAAAATGGATTTCTACCTTACAGTCATCGACTTCCACAATAAATGACAAAGAATCAGACAATACAAAGACTGTTTTAAAGACATATCAATACTAATAAATATAATGACCAAAATCATATACAAACTCCTTTTTCAGCAAACATCAACTGTTTTTGCAGCCATCAATGCACATAAATCACGTTAAATTAGTAATTTTGCAGACAGATTTGCACAACAGTATTCATACAACATAATACATAATATGAGCAGAAAAAGAAAACCATTACCCATATTAGAAAACGTCACTATCACAGATATTGCCGCCGAAGGCAAGTCGCTGGCAAGAGTAAACGACATGGTGGTGTTCGTACCGTTCACCGTTCCAGGTGATGTGGTAGACTTACAAATCAGGAAGAAAAAACACAGCTATTGCGAAGCCGAAGTGATACGCTTTGTAGAGTACAGCAAGATACGCACCGCACCAATGTGCCAACACTTCGGCACATGCGGCGGATGCAAGTGGCAGAATCTGCCATACGAGGAACAGCTCAAAGCCAAGCAGAAACAAGTATATGACCAACTGAGACGCATAGGCAAAGTCGAGCTTCCTGAATTCCGCCCCATTGCCGGTTCTGTAAAGACAAAGGAATATCGGAACAAACTTGAATTCGGATGTTCCAACAAACGTTGGATGACCAAAGAAGAGATTGCAACACTTCCACCACAGGAAAAACAATCAGATGAAAACGGTGAAACAAAGAACGACACCTCACGCAACGCTATCGGATTTCACATAACGGGAGCCTTCGACAAGATACTGCCTATAGAAAAATGCCACCTGATGGACGACATGCACAACCGTATACGAAACGAAATACGCGACTATGCCACAAACAGCGGCATGACATTCTTCGACCTGAGAGCCCAAAAAGGACTGCTACGCGACATCATCATACGCAATTCAAACACAGGAGAATGGATGGTAATAGTGCAGTTTCATTACGATGAAGAGGGTGATGAAGAACGTGCCAAGGCTTTGTTGCAACATATTGCCGACAAGTTCCCGCAAATCAGTTCGCTCATGTACCTCAACAATCAAAAATGCAACGACACCATTGGCGACCAGGAAATAATCACTTTCCGGGGCAACGACTATATCTATGAGACAATGGAAGATCTGAAATTCAAGGTTGGCCCGAAAAGTTTCTACCAGACCAACACCGAACAAGCATACCACCTCTATTCAATAGCACGCGAGTTTGCCGGACTGACCGGCAACGAACTCGTATACGACCTATATACCGGTACAGGAACAATAGCCAACTTTGTCGCACGTCAAGCACGTCAAGTAATAGGTATAGAATACGTGCCAGAGGCCATCGAAGATGCCAAGATAAATTCTGAAATCAACAGTATTGACAACACGCTGTTCTACGCCGGTGACATGAAAGACATTCTAAACGACGGGTTCATTGCCGAGCACGGACACCCTGACGTGATCATCACCGACCCGCCACGTGCCGGAATGCATGCCGACGTGGTACAGACCATACTGCGAGCCGCACCCAAACGCATAGTCTATGTGAGCTGCAACCCCGCCACACAGGCACGTGATCTGGCTGATCTCGATGCTTATTATAAGGTTGTAAAGGTGCAACCCGTTGACATGTTCCCACATACCCCCCATGTCGAAAACGTTGTTTTGCTCGAAACAAGAGCCTGACTATATATTTGCAGACAATGAAAAGAATATCCACAGCAACTGCATTCGCCGTACTAATCACTCTCTGTACCGACGCACAGGAAACCAAATCCAATAGCATAATGGGCAAACCGAAAATAAGCGGATACTTAATCGGACAGTATCAGACAAGTACACAAGACAACAACAACAGCAATTCATTTAATATCCGCTATGCACGACTGTCGGTCGGAGGACATATTCTCGACGATTTCGAATATAAGTTACAGGGACAGATCAACGGCAACACATCCACGCTGGGCAGCAGTCCACGACTTGTTGACGCATCTGTAGAATGGCAGAAATACGGATTTTTGAAAGTAAAGGCCGGACAGTTCAAACTGCCTTTCACATTTGAGAATCCGATGCACCCCATAGACATGGGATTCATGGGTTACGGACAAGCGGTGTCCAAATTATCCGGAATATCCGACCGCATGGGACAGCACTCGAGCAATGGACGCGACATTGGAATACAGATACAGGGCGATATATTGACAAACACTTCCGGACGCAATCTGCTTCACTATCAGGTGGGAATATTCAACGGACAGGGCATCAACGTAAAGGACGCGGACAATCGCAAAAACATTGTCGGCGGAATGTGGTTCATGCCCACAAAAGGATTGCGTGTAGGTGTATTCGGATGGGCAGGCTCATATGCCCGCAACGGTATATGGACCGATCGTAATGGAAACGAGCAATCAGGCACGAACAGCCTGAGTCAATATCGTTATGCAATAAGTGCAGAATATAGAAACACAGACTGGCAAGTGCGCTCGGAATATGTTCACAGCACCGGCTACGGATTCAGTACGACATATCAGAATTCTGACAATCAGAAAGATGCAAGGGTAAATTGGACACAAGGCAACAAAGCTGACGGTTTTTATGCTCTCTGCATTGCACCTGTAATAAAACAGAAATTGCGTGCCAAAGCCCGCTACGACCTCTATCGCCCTTCTGCCGAATGGAACAACAGCCGCACGCAATATGAAATAGGTATCAACTATATTCTACACAAAAACATAGAGCTACAGGGTGAATACGCTTTTATCAACGACCGCAGCCTCGCCTGTCACAACTACAGTATGGTGGATGTTGAACTATGCGTGAGATTCTGACATAAAACAAAAACATATATTATTACGACTGCATATTCATATTAGAAACCCTATTGAGTTTGCCGCACAAACCATGGGGCTGTGTCAAAATATAAGTTAGTCAACAAAATTAAACTACATTATCGTCCGGATATAGGATGAACGCGCTCTGGATGGATGCGCCCCAACGGGGCAACGAGCACATAGCCCGGGGCAGAGCGTAGCGGCGCCCCGGGAACAACACGATTGTACACACTCGCCCTGCAAGGGCAAAAGCATTAATTATCAAGTATTTACAGTTTATATATTGTATATTTTTTATGCTTTTGCCCTTGCAGGGCGCGGAGTGTCGATGTTTGATTCCCAGGGTGCCGCTACGCTCTGCCCCGAGCTATGTGCTCGTTGCCTTTTCAAGGCGCATCCATCCTATATCCGAGTGATTATGTCGTTTAATTCTGTTGACCAACTTAGATATCGCAAAAGGTAGGGACATATTCTTGTATTTGTCCGTTAGTAACATGTTGATATCCTGCATATACTTAGCGGACAAATACAAGAATATGTCCCTACAAGCAAAATGGACCGGATTTTGGCACAGCCCCATGTCTTGTGCTACATCATTATACAAACCGTATAACGATGTTATTCTATTTCACAACAAACTTCTTTCCGTTTACAATGTATATACCCTTAGGCAATCCAGATATTCCATCGGCAGCCTTACGCACCAACCGACCGTCAACAGAATATACGTCAACTTTGCCAAAGTTTCCTCTGTCTACTACTGTCATATCAACAGATGTAACCACATCTTTGGGTATACTGCCGTAGAAATAAAGACGAAAATCATCAAATATACACCAATATTGCGACGGCATTGACACCGAACTGATACCCACCTTCAACGAATTTCCATCCTTGGCAACTGTCGTTGCCACACTGTTGTCATACAGTCCTTTGGCAAAATATATGCTTGCAGAGTTCATGTCGTTGGGGATATACTTGTTTCCGCCAACAGTAGATTCGCTTCCACCGAGTTTTTTCGTCTGTGCCTCAGAGGCTATATTGGCCACTTTCTCCTTTATACTGCCAGCATACAGATAAGCCGTAACCTTGTTTATACCTTTGCTATAATCGGTGTATACAGTAGATGCGCTGCCCGGGCGCTGAAAAGCCTTGGCACAGAATCGGTATGTCCCTGCAGGCATGTTGTCAAGCATCTGATTCATATCAAATGTTGTCTCGTAAAACTCACCGCACGAATGGTTGACTGTCGGTTTTACCGACCATCCGTCAGCCGACTCCATATTTGGATTCACTATCATATAAGTAATATCGAAAGGCTCTTCAGGGCTAAGCGGTGTGGCGTTACGAAGGAAACTGCCAATGGCCTCCCTCACCTCACTTTCGAGCGGTTCCAATTCCTTAATATCAGTTGCTCCGGCTATCGCTGATTCAATGCGCGCTATTGTCGCATTGGCGCTATCATCTGTACCGTCGACATCTTCCGCATGGGGCACGGCCATCAACTTCTTGAGACAATCAAGTGCATCCATGACCACGGCTTTCATTCCGTCAATGGCTGCCGTCTCTACCATGCCGGCCTCATCGCTGCCAAGTATGAGCCAACGCTGCCTCACAGAACTATTGGCTATGTTGAACGTGGCCGAACTCGTGATACCGTCCTTTCCGGCCTGCAAACATCTCGGCTTCCAGTTGCCTGCTGGGCTTATTATCCAAAAGCCGCGCTGCTCCATAGCCTTGCCACCCATCACAACTTCTGTACGGCCACGCATCAACTGAAAGTTTTCCTTATCGGCCGGCACGACGTCCTTAACCGTCTTTATACCATTGGTGCCGGTGGTCAAATATGATATATAACCGCCTGTGGCTACATTCCGTAACTGATAGTACTGATTCTCAGGAGTAAATGTTACGGTCCACGCCGCACTGTCATTGGATATGGCTGTGGCGGCATTCATCTCACGCCACACAAGATTGCCCTCGGCCGTGGTTACCAAATAAGAACTGTAAAGTCCGTGCTCTTCCGACTCATTCTTTATATAATACTTTTTTCCTTCCTCATGCTCAAAAGCATAGTAAGGCTGTGCGAAACTTGTGCCGGTATGCTGCAAACCATCTTCTCCCAATGCCTGACAAACAAGACCATTGCCAATGTAAAGCAATTCGGTATGGTTATCCTCGTGGGCACCATTAATGCCATATGGCCACATATGCTGATAGTCGCCATTGAGTTGCGCCGTAGGACTATTATCCCAAAACCTCAACAATTGTGTCACTCTATCTCCAAGCCATTGCCCCGTACCATATCCGTCACCATTGACAGAAGCCCTCAGATTATGACGGCTCCACTCCGTATCTGCCCACGGTATCACACCCACTCCATGCAACAGTTCGTGAAGTATTGTTCCGGTGGCCTGATACGACGCATTAGAACCCACACGAATCCATCCGCCGTAAGAGCAGTCGGCCGTAGGTACACCGCTCTCGTAACCTACGCTGGTTGTGAAATTCTTTATCTCTGTAAGATTGTTCCAATATCCTACGGCATCCTCCACTGCGTTTGTGATGCGTGCAACCGTGGCAGCATCGCCCCCTTCACGTATATTATATCTTATGTCTCCCTTAGGAATTGTGTAAAATCTCACAACATCGCCATATCCCACCTTTTGGTCTTTTGTCACGGCATATGCACGCATGTAGTATAATGTAGCAGGCTTTAAGTTATCAAGACGGTAGATACGCCCGTTGTTATCCATATAACGGGTGGTTTTGAAATCGTCGATCGTGGGTTCCGGGGTCTCCGCCCAACAGAAGCCGCGCTCTGCAATTTGCCCCGTACTGCTAACACTCATTCGTCCGAAAGCCATTGTGGCTCCACGAGCATAACGCTTGTCGGTAGTCACCTTTGGAACATCATCCGTCACTTCACTATACTCACGAGCCTCGATTCCTACTGTCCAAAGTCCGGACACGAGCCCCATTATAAGAAAATACTTCCTCTTCATTAGGTAAATCAATTTAAAATTATCACTATGCCTGCAAAGATACATCTTTTTCGTGAAACAGGCATCACTTGATGCAACATAATTTCATGGAATAAAAAACGGTTAGATGACAAGTGTAACGTACAATACAAACGTACTATAATATATGAACCGAATAATAACAATAACGCTAACTTTATCATAATGGAACATTTAAACAGATTAAGAAAAGTCGCTCTGACCATGCTTTATGTCATGACCGGACTTGCGACAATGGCACAGACAGCCAGTCTGAAACTTCACTACACATTCGACAACGTCTCCGGAAAACAGGTACCCGATGTCTCCGGCAACTCGACTGCGGCCGAACTTAAGAACGAAGCAAAGGTATTCAAGATGGGCAAATACCATGCACTTGACCTTGGCAACAATACCGGCTATCTTGATATGGGTAAATCGGCCGGCGAAATAGTCAGTGCGTTGACCGATTTCAGTGTTTCGGCCTATTACTATGTTGACCCCAAGGCCTCATTGGACGGTGCCGGACGTTTCCTTTGGGCATTCTCGGCACTGCAAGCCAACACACAGACTGACGGACCGTACATGGCCTATCGCCTCAACGCGCAGCGATTTGCCACATCGACAGGCGGTTGGGGCAGTGAAGTAGGCATGGAGAAAGGGACCCAGGCCGACAAAGGCAAATGGTCTCACGTACTCTACCGACAAACGGGACAAACGGGAGAACTGTACATAAACGGGAAACTTGTACAACGCATCACAACGATGCCCGTACTCAACAATACGTTCACCTCAGCTCCGGCATACTGCTGGATAGGCCGTGCACCGTTCAGTGCCGACAATTATCTTACCGGAACTCTCGTCACCGACTTCCGAGTTTACGATGCTGCTGTGACAGACGACGAAGTGACCCAACTGGCCTCACTCACAGCCGACTTGGAACACGAATACAAATATGGCGAACCCGGAGATTTCACACTGCTTAAGAAACTCACCCAAGAGTGTGAGAACTTCATTACCGGGGCTGGCGGAAACTATCTGCAAAATGCCATCGACGAACTGCAGGACGAGATTACAATATGCAAGGCACTGATAGCTTCTGCCATCGTATCGCAAACAGTCATCGACGAACATATGGAAATATTGCAAGCTGCACTCGACAATGCAAAAAACACAGAAGGTATTGTGTTGGGCAACGCTACATCGTTTGTGCCGGAAGGCCATGGTTTCGTCCATCCCGGAGGACTGCACACACAGGCCGATTTCGAGCGTGTGAAGAAAATGTTGGCTGATGGCGATCCTACCATAACGGCAGCAATGAAACTGCTACGAACCAACGAGTACTCACAGGCCGGTGTGGCCACATGGCCCGTGGAGACCATCATACGTGGCGGTGGCAGTGGACAGAACTACATCAACGCCTGCCGTGGCGCGGCCATGGCCTATCAGAACGCGCTACGATGGAAGATAGACGGAACGAAAGACAACGCCGACGGTGCCGTACGGATTCTCATGGCATGGGCAAGAGGAAACAAATATGTCAGCGGAGACACCAACATGTCGCTGGCAGCCGGACTGACCGGATATCAGTTTGCCCAGGCTGCCGAGCTTATGCGTGACTACGAAGGATGGAACCGTGATGAGTTTGAGGAATTCAAACGCTACATGCTCAAGACATGGTATCCCGTAGCTTGCGATTTCCTCAGACGTCGCCACGACACATGGGCCAACAGGGCAAACGCGAACAAGGGCGAACGCCCCGGACACTATTGGTCAAACTGGGGTCTGTGCAATGCGCTCTGTCTGATGAACATCGGTATTCTTTGCGATGACGTACATATATACAATCAGGGAATATCCTTCTATAAATACGACCATGTGGGAACATTCGTTTCCGACAGGACAAATCAAGGCGTGATACTGAATGACGGATGCAATGAATTCATAGGAAATCTTGTACCCGTGGTACATGCCGATGAACGCGGACCGTTGGGATATCTCGGACAGATGCAGGAATCGGGACGCGACCAGGGACATGCCTTAATGGCGGCCGGACTTGCCGTTGACATCTGTCAAGTAGCATACAATCAGGGAGACGATCTTTATGCATATATGGACGACCGCATTGCCGCAGGTCTGGAATATACCGCAGCACTCAACTACTGCGGAGTGGCCGGCAACAGTCTGCCCTGGACCAACTACAACTATACAGACTGCCGCGGGTGGATGGGAGCCGGATGGCAGATGGAAGGCCCGAACGAAGGCGGTTTAGGAGGTTGGCGCCCATATTGGGACCGCGTGGTCGGATATTACGAAGGCGTGCGTGGTGTAAAGATGCAATACTCAGGCAAAGCTGCCGAAATTGTAAGGGGCGAGGCCGGAACGGATGCCGGCGGTGGCAACTACGGACAGACATCCGGAGGATTCGACCATTTAGGCTTCACCACACTGATGGATTATCGTCCTGCTATCACATCTGACATGGCTCCGGTTGTATTATCCGGCAAGATGGTATACAACGGAGAGACACTTGAACAGACCAATCTCGGTGGACTGAAATACAACTACGTGGCAGGCAAGACAAAAGCCATACCTGCAGGCGGAACAGTAACATTGATACCTATATTGCCGGAAGGCGTTACAGACAACGGCTCATGGAAATGGGACACAGGCGAAACTACAAAGGAAATTACCATCCAAACCGACCACAGCCACATATACCGTGTACACTACACAGCAGACAACGGCGCTGAATCTACCCAGTCATTCTCCATTGCCGTAGCCGGTGATAGCAATCCGGACGTTCTCTATCCCGAAATCACCGTTGACGGAACTATCTACCAAGATACTGTAATGACCGTTCTATACGGCTCAAGCGTGATTCTATATGCCGGAAACACAACCGGATGGACCGATGATTACCTGTGGAGCAACGGAAAGAAAGGCAACCTTATCGTGATACCCAACATCACATCAGACCGCACGTACACCGTACAGTATACCAATCAGGGCGGAAGCGTGACACTGAAGAACTTCACCATCAAAATCATAAGCGGCGTACAGAGTATCGTAGTTGACGGAAAAACATATAAGAACCAAAACAAAGTGATGGTAAATCAAGGCCAGAACGTGCAACTGTCCATCATTATGCCGGAAATACTGAGTGACGGAGAATGGAAGTGGAGTGACGGTTCTACCGGACCGGCTATAACCCTTGACAACATACAGACATCAGGCACTTATAGCGTGGTATATACCATGAAGACGGGAGAAACCCTGAATTTCGACTACGAAATATTAGTAACAGAAAAAGAGGACCGTATGTTGGAAGTGGCGGATTACTATATAATAGACCGTGCCAGCAACAGATATCTGACAAACGTCGGTGGTTTAGGCACATCACCTGTATTGGCAGAAAAAGATGAGACAGCACCACTGAAACAGATATGGAACATAACCCGCTCCACAACCGCCCGGTATGACATCCTATCAAGACTCGACGGCTCTGGAATAGACAAAAGCGGAGTACTAAGAAACAGAACTTTCAAAGTATACCGACTGCAGGGAGCCGCAGGAACAATGTTCTTTGCCATACACAACTCAGCTACAAGCGGAAATATCTACTGGACAATAGATGACAACGGAAATATTGTGTATGAAGGTGCACCGTCACTTTACGGTTATCCGTTTGAACTGGTAAAAACCACCTACTATGCCGACGGTATAGACGGAGTGAAGGAAGACGGCAAGACATCGGTTGCCGAAGTGACATACTATGACACCAACGGCACACGCATCGCACAGCCACGCAGTGGCATCAGCATCCGCAAACAACGTATGACCGACGGCACTGTCATTACGGAAAAAATCATAACCAAATAGAAAAAATCCTGCGATACAACAAAAACGAAGAATACGACATAAAAGCCGGGGTGCTTCATGATATATGATGAACACCTCGGCTTTTATTTTATGGTGTATGTCTTTACATGCAAATCATAAGAATAAACAGTACGGCATACTTACAGTCTGCAACACTTATTCCGGCAAATGAAACTGATAAGAACGGTCGAAGACCTCTTTTACAGTATTTATTTCCAAGAACGTAGTACTGCCTCCTGCGGCAAAACTACCACTCAGATACGCTATCTTGTCTTCCATTTTAATATATCCTTTCTGACGGAGCATACGCAACGCTGCCATAAACTGTTCCTGACGCCCTACCTGATCATGCTGTGCCACCGAAATGACGCCATAGCTCAAAGCCAACCAACGTTGCACTTTCTCCTTATAACATACTGCCAATACCGGATTCGGACCACGGAAAGCAGCCAGATGACGAGCAGTACGACCTGTCTTGCTGTCAGTAATGATGCCTTTCACACCCAAACGCTCGGTCGCCTCTATGGCATTGTGGGCAAGAAACTCTGTTACATCACAGTTTTCAGACATGGAAATGACCAGGTCATTGTCCTTGGCACGGTCTTTTTCAGCCTGCTCGGCAATCTGGGCCATCGTTTTGACAGCCTCCACCGGATAACGGCCACTGGCCGTCTCACCGCTAAGCATGAGAGCGTCTGTACTATAATATATGGCATTGGCAATGTCAGTGACCTCAGCACGTGTAGGCCGCGGATTACTTATCATCGTGTGAAGCATTTGTGTGGCAACAATAACCGGTTTCTTGGCACGCACACACTTGCGTATGATGTTTCGCTGTATGCCGGGAATACACTCTATCGGTACTTCGATTCCAAGATCGCCACGAGCTATCATTATGCCATAAGAAGCCTCGATTATCTCGTCAATGTTGTCAACTCCCTCCTGATTTTCTATCTTTGATATAATCTTGATGTCACTGCCACGTTCGTCCAGAATATCCTGCACGGCCTTGACGTCTGCGGCACTTCGCACAAAAGAATGGGCAATAAAATCAATATCTTCATCCACGGCAAGATGTATATTGCGCATATCCTTCTCTGTAAGTGACGGTAGCTCGATATGTACCCCTGGCACATTTACACTTTTGTGAGAACCGAGCACACCATCATTCTGCACCTGTGCTATCACTGCAGGACCGTTGACGCCAATAACCTTCATATCCAGCGCACCGTCATCAAAAAGAATATGATTACCCACATGTATATCGTCGGCGAAGTTGACATAGGACAGATTCACTATATCGTGCTCAGTATCCATCTCGGGGCGTCCGAATATCTTCACGACATCGCCGGTCTTGTAGACTATAGGCTCAGCACATCCGGTGGTACGTATCTCCGGGCCTTTGGTATCTATCATGATCCCGATGTGATGAGAGACTGCACGTGTGTTTCTTATAATCTCACGCAGTCCGTCTGCAGAAGCATGCGCAGTGTTCATACGCACCACGTTCATTCCGGCATTAAAAAGTTGTTTGATAAAGTCAACGTCACATCGCCTGTCACTTATGGAGGCCACAATCTTAGTCTGTTTCATTGTATGTTCCCTTGAATTATTATAATAGAAAAGAAGTGTACGGACCGGCATGCAAAATATCGTCCTGAAAAGCATCAAACCGCCCGCAGTCACTTTCGGATGCAAATGTACAATAAAATAGTGAGATTATACACCGACATGATAAAGAAAATGGTTTTTCTTCAAAGGAAAGTTACGAAAAATACGTGTAACAATAATAAAAGAGTGACAATTATTCCAAATTAAATCAACTCCACCCCACCGTCAGCAAAGTCAACGACGCTTTTTTCTAAAGATTTATATTGGAATATCCTCTCATCATCCATCTGTTCCCATATATTGACACATAAAATATGATTGTCACAGTTGCATGCCATTTTTATTTGATAATATATTAATGTACGGAAAGTCAATACGGCTGTATGTTAGCTTTACACTGGCAAATAATACGGGTTTTTATAAAAAAACTCTCAAATAATTTTCATTTAACGCTGAAAATCAGTATATTTGCACTCCGAATTATTAAACAAGAACAAAAATTGTAACAATATATATACACGAAAGAGATGACAAAAGCAGATATTATCAATAAGATCGTAGAGGATACCGGTCTGGCAAAAAAGGATGTAACAGCCACAGTCGAAGCTTTCATGGAAGAGATTAGAAAAAGTCTTGCCACAAACAAAGAAGATGTATTCTTGCGTGGCTTCGGAAGTTTCATAGTAAAGCATCGTGCACAAAAAACCGCACGCAACATTTCAAAAAACACCACAATCGTTATTGATGCTCACGACTATCCCGGATTCAAGCCTGCAAAAAGTTTCATCGCAAAAATGAAATGATTAACATAATATAATAATAACAATCTAATTTAAAATCTTAAGTATGCCAAACGGAAAGAAAAAGAAGGGCCATAAGATGGCTACTCACAAGCGTAAGAAGAGATTGAGAAAGAACAGACATAAGAGCAAGTAAGAAATTACACAGCTCATAAAGATCTGTCTATTCAGAAAAGAAATGAGAGGAGTGTGTCAGATAAGTCCACATGGACTTTGGCACACCCTTTCTATTTAACTGAAAGTACTAATTAAAACGAGAAAACAACAGAACTGTAAGAAATGACAAGCGAAGTTATTATTGATGTCCGGCCGAAAGAGATTTCGATAGCCCTGCTTGAGGATAAAAGCCTTGTTGAATATCAGAGCGAGCAACGCTCCGCATCGTTTTCAGTAGGCAACATCTACATAGCAAAGGTAAGAAAACTCATGCCCGGACTGAATGCATGTTTCGTTGATGTCGGATTCGAGAAAGATGCTTTCTTGCATTATCTGGACTTAGGTTCTCAATTTAACTCTTACGAAAAATATCTCAAACAGGTACAAAGCGACAAAAAGAAACTTTATCCTATATCGAAGGCATCACGTCTGCCAGACTTGAAAAAAGACGGAAGCGTACAAACAACGCTCAAAGTCGGACAAGAAGTGATGGTGCAGATAGTAAAAGAACCGATATCGACAAAGGGACCACGTCTGACATGCGAACTCAGTTTTGCCGGCCGATATCTGGTACTGATACCATTCAATGATAAAGTATCTGTCTCTTCAAAAGTAAAAAAGAGCGAGGAAAGGGCAAGGCTGAAGCAACTCATACAAAGCATCAAACCCAAGAACTTCGGAGTGATTGTGCGCACATCCGCAGAAGGAAAGCGCGTGGCAGAACTGGACACCGAACTGAAAGTATTGCTGAAGCGATGGGAGGACGCCATCACAAAGGTGCAGAAGACCACAGAAAGACCACAAATAATCTTCGAGGAAACGGGCAGGGCTGTAGCATTGCTGCGCGATCTTTTCAACCCAACCTACGACGGTATCTACGTGAACAACGAAGAGATTTTCGAACAGGTGAAGGACTATGTAAAACTTATCGCCCCAGAAAAGGCGGACATAGTGAAGCGATATACGGGACAGGTGCCCATATTCGACAACTTCAATGTCACGAAACAGATAAAGTCAGGCTTCGGAAAAACGGTAAACTACAAGCGTGGTGCTTACCTCATCATCGAACACACCGAAGCTCTTCACGTGGTTGATGTGAACAGCGGAAACCGTACCCGCTCTGAAAACGGACAAGAGGCCAACGCCTTGGAAGTGAATCTTGGAGCAGCCGATGAATTGGCACGTCAGCTCCGACTGCGTGATATGGGAGGAATCATCGTAGTAGATTTCATTGACATGAATTTGGCTGAAGACCGTCAACTGCTTTACGAGCGCATGTGCAAGAACATGCAAAAAGACAGAGCAAGACATAACATCCTACCACTGAGCAAGTTCGGGCTGATGCAGATTACACGCCAACGAGTTCGGCCGGCAATGGATGTGAACGTGGAAGAGACCTGCCCGACATGCTTCGGACGTGGAAAGATAAAGTCAAGCATTCTGTTTACAGATCAACTTGAGAGTAAAATTGACCGCCTGGTAAACAAAATCGGCATCAAGAAATTCTATCTGCATGTCCATCCATATGTGGCTGCATACATCAATCAAGGAATTGTCTCCCTGAAACGAAAGTGGCAGATAAAATATGGATGGGGCGTTAATGTGGTTTCCTCGCAAAAAATGGCTTTCCTGCAATATGAAATATACGACAAGGATGGTCTATTCATAGACATGAAAGAGGAAATTGAAACGAAATAAAAGAATGCGGGAATATTGAAAAATATTTCCGCATTCTTTTGTATATATAAAATATTTTTGTTTATTTTGCACATATATTATATATAATACAGAACTTGATGAGCGTCTGCGAAATAATATTTTGGACATGCATGATTGTCGTATTCTATACTTATATAGGATACGGCATATTATTATATGTTGCAGTATTGATTAAGAGAATTGCCGTTGGCAGGCGCCGTTTGGCGCCTGCCAACGGTAGCATGCTACCGGAGGTGACAATGGTGATATGCGCTTACAATGAACAGGATATGGTGGACATGAAAATGAACAACATCATGCTACTGAAATATCCCAAAGACAAACTGCATGTAATGTGGGTGACAGACGGCAGCAACGACGCCACAACGGACAAACTTTCACGCTATCCGGAAACTACTGTCATCCATCGTTCCGAACGACGCGGCAAAGCGGCAGCCATAAACAGGGCCATGCACAGTGTTACAACAGAAATAGTCATTATGACAGATGCCAACACCATGGTCAACGAAAATGCCGTAACAGAAATTGCAAGGCAGTTCGAAGACCCGAATGTGGGCTGCGTTGCCGGTGAAAAGCGCGTAATGGCACGTAACGAAGGACAAGCTGTCGCTGAAAGCGAAGGCTTGTATTGGAAATACGAAAGCACTCTGAAGCGTCTGGACGACGAGTTGTATTCGACAATGGGAGCAGCAGGAGAGCTTTGCGCTGTACGCCGCAGCCTGTATCATGATATCGCAGAAAACACATTGCTCGACGATTTTATCATATCCATGGATATTGTAAGCCGTGGATATCGTATTGCATATGCCAGCGAGGCATACGCCATGGAATATGGCTCGGCAGATATCCGTGAGGAATCCAAACGCAAACGAAGGATAGCAGCCGGCGGTCTGCAGAGCATTTGGATGTTGAGGAAACTTATGAACCCGCTGAAATATCCCATCGTATCTTTCCAATTCATATCCCATCGTGTATTACGATGGAGTCTGGCACCAATAGCCCTTATGGCGTTAATACCACTAAACGTAGCACTTGTAATGTCAAAGACCGGATGTATATATACAATAATCTGGATATTGCAGATACTATTCTATGGATCAGCTGTAGCCGGATATATCCTTGAACAACTCAACCATAAGAACAAACTCCTCTATGTGCCTTATTATTTTCTATTTATGAATCTCAACGTATTCCGTGGTGTGGGTTATCTATACAGCCACAGGAAATCGGGCGTATGGGAAAAGGTCAGACGTGGATAACAGGCAAAAAACAAAATATTCATAATACCCAAAGAAAATGAAACTGAAAGGCAAATCCAACAGTTTTTTGTCCAGTCAATTAAAACACAGGTACTCAAAAAAATGATTACAAAACATTAAACACACAATATCAACATGGGAAAATTAGCAGTATATAAATATATATCGATGATGTTCATCATCATACAATTCGTTCTTTCCATATTCACACTTGTAGGATTATGGGGCGGTTCCGTTCCACCGGCAGGAAATACAGCCATGGCTATGTTGGTATACATTCTGCCTATGCTCATCATAGCCAATACTGTGATGCTTGCATATTGGCTGGTTCGACGTCATTGGATAATATCGATATTCCCGCTACTTACAATACTATTCTGTATACCGTATATAGGCACAATATATCAACCGGGAAACCAGCCGGCGGACGACGAAACCGGACATGGCATAAAGATTGCCACATACAACGTTGCCTCTTTCGGCCGTGAGACATCAGGATTCATGGCCCAAGACATCCTGTCGGAAATGAAGAAACACCATGTGGACGTGCTCTGCATGCAGGAATATTCGGACATCAGCGGAGATAAGCTCAATTCAAACAGCTACAAGGATTATTTCCCGTATATGGCCACCGGAAACAGGGATATGGTGATATACAGCAAGTATCCCATAGGCAAAAAAAAGAATATACCGTTCGACGAGACAAACAACAGCGCCATGTGGGCCGATATCGACGTCAATGGCAAAACAATAAGGATATTCAATGTGCATTTGGAGACGACAGGGTTCAACAGGACAATGCACCGTGTGGCCAAGTTGGAGAGAAACGGAATACGTGTAGAGAACAACAACATCATCAGTGCCATATACGACAACTATACACTGGGCATGATTATACGCTCCGGGCAGGCGACAACAGTGACAAACGAACGGCAACAGTCACCCGTGCCATCCATTGTCTGCGGTGACTTTAACGATGTTCCATACTCCTACGTATACAATACCATGCTCAGCGGAATGGTGGACGGATTCAAAGAGTGCGGCAACGGTTGGATGCAGACATACAGAGGCAAGAAAGCTGTGCGCATAGACTATATATTCCATGACAAGGCTTTCAAAGGCATAAGTTACTATACAAAAGAACTTACCTATTCCGACCACAAGCCAGTATTTATGCAGATAGAGATATGATGACAAAACTCCGGTGGCGTACTAATAAACAATAAATAAAATAAAAACGGCTGCGGATGTGTTGCACATAACGGCACAAAACATTATCTTTGCAGATGATGAAAAGAATGTTTTCCATAATATGTATATTCAGTGTCTGCGTGCACATATGCGCACAGACATACAACGAAATGCCAACAGACATCATCACCGATACATCAGCCAGTGTATATGAACCAATGGAAAACATTCTGCAAACCGCACCGTCTGACATATCGCCCGACGATTCGCTACATCTGCCGTCACTCAACCGATACGGACAGATGCGCCTATGCTCCTACCCTACAGACATGTTCGGACTGTACGACTGGGAATTGCACAAAGGCCTGAACGTAAATCTCGGATTATCCGTATTCGCAACCTTTGGCAAGCATGCACCAAAAGGTGCCGGATTCGGCCAGAATATATCAGCTATGTATGCCACACCACTGACATCCAAACTGTCGCTTGCAATAGGCGGATACTTCAGCAATATATATTGGACCAGCAATTCATACCGCGATGCAGGACTGAACGCAATACTCGGATATAGGTTCAATGAGCATTGGGAGGCTTATCTATACGGTCAGAAATCAATGACAGACAACCGTATTCCAATGCCTTTGCGCGACATGAACAACATGGGCGACCGCATAGGTGCTGCCGTCCGCTACAATGTAAATCCGAGTTTCAGCATACAGATGTCCGTATCAAGAAGCGAAAACAACAAGCCGTATTTTGCCGACTTCATGCGCGATGTCTTCTTCAGGTGATTCCTCAATCGCGCCCGCAACAACAGTGACATATCATTGGATCACCTTGAAACGTATTCTGAACGATCGTTTTTCCTCGTCCCAGTTTGTTCCGAGCATTTCAAAACGCCCTATCTGTGCCGTTGAACGTACATGCCTGCCTATGCATGGGCACACGTCATAATCGCCTATGCGCACCAGACGGATTGTCTCCGAGGCGTCCTCCGGCAGTTTGTCAAGCGACACACCTTCAAAACATCCACCTTTGCCAGTAGTGTCTTCCGTGAGTTCCGAACGCTTCACAAACTCGAATGTCACCGGCATATCCTCAGCTATAAGCTCGTTCATCCTGTCGGCTATGGCCTTCTCCTCCTTACGGTCGGGCTTATGGTCAAGTGTATAGCTTATCTTGCTTTTCTTTCTCTCTATATGGGCGTTGCGCGAACGTTCACATCCGAACATCCGTATCATTGTCTGATTAAGAAGATGCTCCGCCGTATGACTTGGCGGAAACTCTTCCTTATTATGTCCATTCAATACAGGCTCCTGCTCCATGATATTGTTTTCTATTGATTTTCTGCACCATAAACTGTTTTACACATTCACAATGCGGACTTACATACTTATAAAATAATCTTCCACACCACACCGCCATTAGCCGGAATGCTAACGGATACGGCCGAATCGGATACAATATTGAATACGTCTTTATCTCCTGAAAGCAACTCGACACCCTCATGCACGCTTTCTCCGATGCCAAGGAACTCACAGGCGTGACGGGGAATCACGATACCACAATCAGCGACATTGCCTGAAAAGTTTGCGGCAATGACGAGAAGTTCGTTTCCACTCTTTCGCAGGAACGTGTATACGTTGTCACCGATAGCCTCGTTCCTGTACATCAAGTCGTAGAACAAGCCGTCGGTCACGGCACTCTCCGTAAGTGCTATATTGAGAATTTTTGAATAAACCTGCTCCAACGCCTTTTCTTCCTTTGTCAGTTTGCGGCGATTGAAATACCCGTGGTTTATAGCCAATACAGTCCAATAGTCAAATATGGTTGTTCGCCCGTCACGTCCGCTGAAACCTTCTTCGTCCATACCATGCTCACCGAACTCCTGTCCGGCATAGACCATCACCGGATTCTGTCTCATCAATGCACTGACCATCAAGCCCGGTATACCCTTGCGCCCGTCACCGGCAAAGAAGTCGCTGCCGATGCGCTGTTCATCATGATTCTCAAGAAAATACAGCATATTGCCGCCGATATCATCCGTTGCCTGCCACTGCGACGTGATATCGCCGGCACGACGGCGCCCGCAGATAACGTCACGCACACAATCATACATGCCTACTTTATCATACAGCCAGTCAAAACCGGCATTGATATAGCTGCGATATTGTTCCGGATTGTAGACCTCACCGATGAACTTGATATCCGGATAACGATACTTTACCTTGTCGGTAGCCCATGCCCAAAATGCCACCGGCACCATCTCGGCCATGTCACAACGGAAACCGTCGACCCCCTTTGCCGCCCAAAAGAGAAGGATATCCGTCATCTTGTTCCATGTGTCGGGTATAGGACAGAAGTGTTCCGAGCGCCCGCCGGCATCACAATAGTCTACGCCATAGTTCAGCTTCACCGTCTCGTACCAGTCGTTGCGGCCGGGCCTGTTTCCGAAACAATCGTTTCCTGTGGCACGCGCCGGCACCTCACTATATGCCTCTGCCTCGCCACAATGCAAATCGATGTCTGCCTCAAAAGGCTGTCCCCAGCAATAATAGAAGTTGTTTTCCGTTGAAAAATGCATGTTCCGGTCGTCATCCTCGCCAAGATCACGCACTCCTTCCGGCTTACAGACAGACCGGTATTGACGTGCGACATGGTTGGGAACAAAGTCGATGATAACTTTCATACCGGCTTTATGCGTACGCTTAACGAGAGCCTCAAACTCCGACATCCTCTTGTCTACGTCTACAGCGATATCGGGGTCTATGTCATAATAGTCTGTAATGGCATACGGCGAACCCGCCTTCCCCTTCACCACGGCCGGATGCTGCCGGGGAATGCCATGTACGGAATAGTCTGTCACAGTGGCATGACGTATCACACCCGTATACCATACATGCGTAATGCCGAGAGACTTGATACGTCTGAGCGTGGCGGCATCGAAATCGTTCATCTTGCCGCAACCGTTTTCAGCCAATGTACCACCCTTGCGGCAATCCTCTACACGATTGCCGAAAAGGCGGGTAAATATCTGATAAATAATTACTTTTGCCATAAATAATAAAACGTATATGTTGTCAAATGCCTGCTTCTCAAGCATTATAGGGACGAACCCTTGTCTCCCCGCACCGCCTTATGCCATAGTCTTGAACAGACACAAACGGATGGAAACAAGAATTTGCCCCTACAAACCCATGTTGTGCATCATAATGCGCACACATACTTATAATCAGATACCGTGAGCCGCCACGTTCTTGTCGATGCGGCCTATAGTACCCTGCAGCACCTTACCGGGGCCGCACTCGGTGAAATCGTCGGCTCCGTCGGCTATCATGTTCTGTACGCTCGTTGTCCAACGCACGCTGCTCGTAAGCTGCGCAATAAGATTTGCCTTGATATCGGCAGGCTCTGTATGCGGTTTGCCGTCAACATTCTGATATACAGGACACTTCGGAGCCGAGAACTCTGTCTTCTCGATGGCAGCCTGCAACTCGTCCTTGGCCGGCTGCATCAGCGGAGAATGGAACGCACCGCCCACTTTCAGCGGCAACGCACGCTTGGCACCGGCAGCCTTCAGCTTATCACAAGCCTCGTTGACGGCCTCGATATTTCCGGATATCACGAGCTGTCCCGGGCAATTGTAGTTGGCCGGCACTACCACATGCCCGTCCTTGTTCACCCCGGCACATATCTCCTCGACTTTCTCGTCGGCCAGTCCGACGATGGCAGCCATCGTAGAAGGCTCCATGTCGCAGGCTTTCTGCATGGCCATAGCACGTGCATAAACCAGCTTGAGGCCGTCCTCAAAGCTCAACGCGCCCGCAGCGACAAGAGCGGAGAACTCGCCGAGAGAATGGCCGGCCACCATCGCCGGCTCAAAAGCGTCGCCCATGCAGAGAGCCGAAACAACACTATGCAGGAAAACGGCAGGCTGGGTCACCTTGGTCTGCTTCAGTTCGTCGTCCGTACCGCCGAACATTATGTCAGTAATTCTATAACCAAGAATATCATTTGCTTTCTCAAAAAGCTCTTTTGCCAACGCGTTGTTGTCATACAGGTCTTTTCCCATACCTACAAACTGTGCTCCCTGACCGGGAAAAACGAATGCTTTCATATCTTCTTAAAAAGTTTATAATAAATATATTACGGATGCAAAGGTAACACTTTTTCACTATACCGGCAAGAAAAGCGGTGACAAAAAGCCCTCATCGCCCCTCATAGCAAACCGTATACATCACTCCGCAAGTCAGTCTATATGGCTGGCAAGCATCTTGAAACGGCCTTCCGGCACTATATCGACACGACCCGTCACAGCCGGCAGCAACACCGTTTCACCCTGATGCACATCCACCGTGTTGCCGGCGTCATCGGTGATTGAGGCCCTGCCCTCCATGGCAATAAGCACCACGAAACTGTCAAGTGCCGACAAATCGATAGTATAAGACTCTGTCAGAACATAAAGTGATGTGGTGAAATAAGGACACGAAACGAGTCTGACCTCATGGTTCTCACGTTCTTCATACCGCGTACGATAATCCGGCAGCACGTCATAAGATATGGCATCCTTGGCCAGTTCGGTATGCAGCTGACGAGTGTTTCCGTTTGCATCGCGGCGGTTGAAGTCGTATATACGATAAGTAATGTCCGACGTCTGCTGTATCTCGGCAATGAAAGAACCGGCACCTATGGAATGGATACGGCCGGCAGGAAGGAAGAACACGTCGCCCGGTTTCACACTATAGTCGGACAGAAGGTCGGTGATGGTGTCGTTTTCGACACTCGCCACATATTCGTCGGCAGTGACTTTACGGCTGAAGCCCGAACGGAGATGAGCGCCTTCGTCAGCCGACACGACGTACCACATTTCCGTCTTGCCTTTGGAATTGTGACGCTTCCCGGCAAGGACGTCGTCAGGGTGCACCTGAATAGACAAGTCCTGGCGTGCGTCAATGAACTTGACGAGCAACGGGAACTCAAGTCCGAAACGCTCATAATTGGCCTTGCCGAGCAGACCGGCCCCATCGCGCTCTATAAGTTGTGGCAACGTCATACCGGCAAATTCGCCATTGGCCACAACCGACTCGTTGCTACTGACACCTGAAAGCTCCCAACTCTCACCTACAAGTGCCTGTTGGCTTTCAATCTCTTTATAAGGAATAATCTTTTCACCTCCCCAAATTGTTGATTTCAATATGGGATTAAACTTTAATGGGTACATAATACTGTTATTACACCAAGCTCCTTCCGCTCCCTAAAAACAGGAGAGCCGCCGCAAGAATACTCAGAAAAAACAATGCCTGGCGGTAGGCATATATATTGAATATTATCCTCTTTCCCGTATTGGCTTAAGTCCATGCCGATGCCGGCACCGGTCAAAATACCGTTACATGACTACATTTTCAACGGAACAAGCACACTGAATGTCGAACCTTCGCCAAGCACCGACTCCACCTCCACATCGCCACCGTTCTTTATGGCAAAGTCTTTGCACAACATCAAGCCCAGTCCGCTACCTTCTTCACTGCTTGTGCCATAAGTGGTCTCTCCGCTATGAAAGAGCCGCTCTATACGGTCGGCACTGATACCGACACCGTGGTCACGAACGCCTATCTTCGCAAAGTCACCACAACGCTGCACGGTAATGTCTATCGTACTGTTCTCATTACTGAACTTTATAGCATTGCTGATAAAGTTACGTATCACTGTTTTCAGCATGTCATTGTCGGCATGCACCGTAAGCCGCTCCGTGCCGAGGTTGCAATTCAACCGTATATGCTTCGTCTCGGCTATCATTACAAAGATGTCCACCACTCCTGGAATGACATCGCTCAACTCGAAATCCTGATATACGACATTGAGACGCCCTGTCTGGCTCTTTGTCCATTTCAACAGATTGTCCAACAGATTGTAAGTTTCCTCCGACTCCTTGTTGGCTTTCTCTATCAGACTGAATATCTCCGCACCGATTACATCAGGCGACACGGCATTGACCACAAGATTAAGCACCATACGTATGCTTGCCATCGGAGAACGCAAATCATGGGCTACGACAGAATACATCTTGTCACGATTGCTGATGACGCGTGTCAGCTCTTCATTCTGACGTATTATTATGCGACGTGCACAGACAAGAGAAAGCTGCTGCATAACACGCATTATCAACTCATTCCTGTTGAATGGTTTGGTAATGAAGTCGCTCGCACCGACCTGGAATCCACGTACAAGATGTGAAGGTGTATTGAATGCAGTAATGAAAATAATCGGAATATCTGATGTTTCGGAATCTTTTTTCAATATCGTTGCCGTATCAAATCCGTCAAGTTCAGGCATCATCACGTCAAGAAGAATCAGATCGGGCCGCTCCGATTTTGTCTTCTCAATACACTCATAACCGTTGCTTGCCGTGCATATCTGAAACTTCTCGCTGGCCAACAATGTCTTGAGCAGCAAAACATTACTCACTACATCGTCAACAACAAGTATTTTGTAATCACTCCTATTAATCTTCGATTCTAATATGTCACCGCATTCCATAGCATGATGTTTTATGTTATACTGCAAATATACATAATATATCTGAAAATTGCAATTTTTATACAACATTTTTAATTTAACAAAGCAATAAAGACACCAAAGGCAAAACCAGACTATCAGCAAGCCTTCTATTAGGTAAAGAATACCGGTATCACATTTATTGCATCGGTCATTACTCTTGATAAAATACCGGAATGTATGGATTATTCTGAAAAAAACGCATTTTATTTTTCACGAAATAGAAAAGCCAAAAGGGCCCAACGACCCTTTTGACACACGTCTTTGGCATGATTTACTCGTCATAAGGGCCTCCCGGCACTCCCGTTTGGGCCGTTTCGCATTGCAATATGCCAATAACAAGTAACAATATCAAAAGCAGCGTACCGTCAACCTCATAGCCATATATTGCATCTGGCCTTACAGCTGACGGTACGCTACTTCCGATATTGTTACTTACGCTTATATGTCTGATATATACCCTTAATGCTATTCTATTTATACTCCGACCAGCTCTTTATGGCAATGTCTTCTATGGACATGTTGCAGAAAGCACTGATGAAAGCACTGGCCAGACGGCTGTTTGTGATGAGCGGCACATTCAGGTCTATCGCTGCACGGCGTATCTTGTAACCGTTGCTCAACTCGCCTGCCGACAGGTTCTTCGGGATGTTGACCACCATGTCTATCTCATGATTGTGGAGCATGTCAAGAGCCTGCGGCTGATTGTCTTCCGACGGCCAATATACAGTCGTGTTCCCGACACCGTTTTCCGTGAGGAATTTCGATGTGCCTCCGGTGGCATACAATTTATAACCATGTTGCACAAGAGTGCGTGCGGCATCCAACATCTCAGCCTTCTGCTTGGCCGAACCGGTGGAAAGCAGGATGTTCCTTTCCGGTATACGGTAGCCGACAGAGAGCATACTCTTGAGCAATGCACAGCTGGTGTCCTCGCCGATACATCCTACCTCGCCGGTAGAGGCCATGTCGACACCAAGCACAGGGTCGGCTTTTTGAAGACGATTGAACGAGAACTGGCTGGCCTTGATGCCTACGTAATCAAGGTCGAATAGACTCTTGTGAGGCTTCTCTACAGGCAGGCCAAGCATAACTTTGGTAGCAATCTCTATAAGATTTATCTTCAGCACCTTGCTGACAAACGGGAACGAACGTGAAGCACGCAGATTGCACTCTATCACCAGAATGTCATTGTCACGGGCCATGAACTGAATGTTGAAAGGTCCGCTGATGTGCAACTCCTTCGCTATCTGACGGCTCACGCGCTTTATGCGGCGCACGGTCTCGACATAGAGTTTCTGCGGCGGGAACTGTATAGTGGCGTCTCCGGAGTGCACACCTGCGAACTCGATATGCTCCGATATGGCGTATGCTATGATTTCACCGTTCTTTGCCACCGCATCCATCTCTATCTCCTTTGCATGCTCTATGAAACGGCTTACGACAACAGGATGGTCCTCCGACACGTTGGCGGCCAACTTGAGGAAACGCTCAAGCTCTTCGGCATTTGAACATACGTTCATGGCCGCACCGGAAAGCACGTACGACGGACGGACAAGCACGGGAAAACCGACACGGTCGATAAACTTGTTTATGTCGTCCATCGAAGTCAGTGCGCTCCACTCGGGCTGGTTGATGCCGTTGCGGGTGAGCATTGACGAGAACTTGGCACGGTCTTCGGCATTGTCAATGTCTTTTGCCGATGTTCCAAGTATCGGCACACGCTGCGCGTCAAGACGCATGGCAAGGTTGTTGGGTATCTGACCGCCGGTAGATACGATGACACCATGAGGATTCTCAATGTCGATGATGTCCATTACGCGTTCGAATGTCAGTTCGTCGAAGTAAAGACGGTCGCACATATCGTAATCGGTAGAGACGGTCTCGGGATTGTAGTTGATCATCACCGAGCGGTATCCTTCCTTGCGTATTGTCTGCAAAGCCTGAACACCGCACCAGTCGAATTCAACGGACGAGCCGATACGATAGGCCCCCGAACCGAGCACAATGATGGAACGCTTGTCGCCAAGGAACTTGATATCGTGGGCAACAGCCGAATATGTGAGATACAGATAGTTGGTCTGGGCGGGATATTCGGCAGCCAGCGTGTCTATCTGCTTCACATACGGCAGTATTCCATAGCTCTTGCGCAGATTGCGGACAACAAGTCCGGCCTTGGCCATACTGTGCAGTTCGGTCTCGAGACCTACGGCACGGGCTATCTGGAAATCGGTAAAACCGTATATTTTTGCCTCGCGCAGCAATTCTTTATCGAGATTATTGACACTCTTGAGAGCCTTCATGCGCTCATCAATATCGATAATATGCTTCAGTTTCTGTAGGAACCATTTGTCGATCTTGGTCAGGTCGTGTATCTGATCGATGGTATATCCCTTGTGCATGGCCTTCGATATTATGAAGACACGTTTGTCGGTAGGCTCGCGCAAAGCGGCATCGATATCGTCAATCTCAAGTTCCTTGTTCTCTACAAAACCATGCATGCCCTGCCCTATCATTCGCAGGCCTTTCTGGATGGCCTCTTCAAAGTTACGCCCTATGGCCATCACCTCGCCGACAGACTTCATCGAAGAACCGAGTTCCTTGTCTACGCCACGGAACTTGCTGAGGTCCCAACGCGGAATCTTGCAGACTACATAGTCGAGCGCCGGCTCAAAGAATGCGCTTGTTGTCTTGGTGACGGAGTTCTTCAACTCGAAAAGTCCGTAGCCCATACCAAGTTTTGCTGCCACAAAGGCAAGCGGATAACCGGTTGCCTTGGATGCAAGAGCCGACGAACGGCTCAGACGGGCATTCACTTCAATGACACGATAGTCCTCGCTCTTGGGGTCGAAAGCATATTGAACATTACACTCACCGACAATACCTATATGACGTATAATCTTGATTGACAGTGCACGGAGCTTGTGGTACTCACTGTTGGTAAGTGTCTGCGACGGAGCGATAACGATGCTTTCGCCCGTATGGATGCCGAGCGGGTCGAAGTTTTCCATGTTACACACCGTGATACAGTTGTCGTAACGGTCGCGCACCACCTCATATTCTATCTCTTTCCATCCCTTCAGACTCTTCTCTACAAGCACCTGCGGAGAGAATGAGAATGCTTTTTCGGCCAATTTGTCCAGCTCTTCCTCATTGTCACAGAAGCCGCTGCCGAGACCGCCAAGTGCATAGGCGGCACGCAGAATCACCGGATACCCCAGTTGGGCAGCCGCCTTGCGGGCCTGCTCTATAGTCTCGCAGGCTTCGCTCTTGATTGTTTTCACGTCGATTTCGTTGAGTTTTTCAACGAACAGTTCGCGATCTTCCGTGTCCATGATGGCCTGTACGGGAGTACCGAGCACCTTGACGCTGTATTTTTCCAACACACCGCTCTTATAAAGCTCCACTCCGCAATTAAGCGCCGTCTGACCGCCAAAAGCCAAAAGAATGCCATCAGGACGCTCTTTCTCAATGACACGCTCAACGAAATATGGCTGAACGGGCAGGAAATAAATCTGATCGGCAACCCCTTCGGATGTCTGCACAGTGGCAATATTCGGATTGATGAGCACTGTATAAACGCCTTCCTCGCGTAAAGCCTTCAATGCCTGCGAACCCGAATAGTCGAACTCACCGGCCTCACCTATCTTCAATGCGCCCGAACCGAGCAACAATACTTTCTTTATATTCTCGTCTTTCATCTTTTACTTCAGTTTATCAACAAAACGGTCAAACATAAACTCGGTATCAACAGGACCGGAACAAGCCTCGGGATGGAACTGACTCGTAAACCAAGGATTCTCCACATGGCATACACCTTCGTTGGAACCGTCGTTCATATTGACAAACAGTTCACGCCAATCCTTGCCAAGCGTCTTCGCATCCACGGCATACCCATGATTCTGGCTTGTCACATAGCACTTGTTCGTTCCTACTTCACGCACAGGCTGATTGTGGGAACGATGGCCATACTTCAATTTATATATCGTGGCACCTCCGGCTTTTGCAAGAAGTTGATTGCCCATACATATTCCACATATCGGCTTGCGGGACAAACTCATCTGCTTACGGATTATCTGCACGGCGTCCTCACACATATCGGGATCGCCGGGACCGTTGCCAAGGAAGAGTCCGTCGAAATCCATTGATGTGTAGTCGTAGTTCCAAGGAACACGAACAACCTCTACACCACGATTTGTCAGACAACGTATGATATTGTTCTTTACACCGCAATCCACAAGCACGACCTTCTTGCCGGCTCCCTCGTTATAACGTATTATCTCCTTACAGCTTACAAGGTCTACAAAATTAACTCCCTCATAATCGGCTTGCGGAATATTGTCAGGCTCATCGTCAAAAAGAATCTTGCCCATCATTACTCCGTGCTCACGCAGCACCTTGGTAAGTTGGCGGGTATCTATACCCGTTATACCGGGTACATGTTCCCTCTTCAGCCAGTCTGCCAAACTCTCGACGGCATTCCAATGACTGTATTCTTCACTATAATCGGCCACAATAATGGCTGAGGCATAGATTTTGTCACTCTCCATGAATGTAGCAATACCATCGGGTTCAACCGTGAAAGGAGGAACACCATAGTTGCCGACCAATGGATAAGTAAGTGTCATCAACTGTCCGGCATACGACGGGTCTGTCAGACTTTCAGGATATCCCATCATAGCCGTATTGAAGACAACTTCTCCTGCCACCGGTTGGTCGTATCCAAACGACTTACCATGAAATTTCGTTCCGTCTTCGAGGACTAATGTTACGTTCTTCATTTAATTTATATCAAGAGTTTAAAATTTCTGTTCATACTGATATACATTCTCTACAAAATTGATAAAAGCCTGGTTTACGAGCTTCATACCTCCCGGTGTGGGGAAATCTCCCGTAAAATACCAGTCCCCCTTATGATCAGGAATGGCCTTGTGCAAACCCTCTATACTCTGAAACACCAATTCAATCGGAGTGGCGACTCCTGCAGGGCGCAACATTTCCACCATCTTTGCATTCAACTCGTCTACAGTAAACGGCTTGTAGATATCTTTCACACAGCATCGCATCTCACTCTTAGGCTTGGCTATTTCTTTCCTGCAATTTCTGTATGTCTCGTCTATAACACTATGCATACCGCGCTCCTTAAGCAGTTCTATACATGCACGGAAAGCAATGAATTCCTCCAGACGCGACATGTCTATCCCATAATAATCTGGATAACGTATCTGAGGAGAGGAGCTGACAATGACTATCTTCTTGGGATGAAGACGGTCCAATATCTTGATTATACTCTCACGCAAAGTCGTACCACGCACTATACTGTCGTCGATTACCACGAGATTGTCCACTCCGGCCCTCAACACCTCGTATGTTATGTCATATACATGGGATGCAAGATCGTTACGTGATTTCCCTTCCGTAATGAACGTACGCAACTTGATATCCTTCCATGCCACCTTCTCCGAACGGACATACTGGCTCATTATTCTTACCAATTCATCGTGTGTCGGAGTGTGTTCGAGATTCTCTATAGCCTTTATTTTCGACTCGTTTATGTAGTTCTTGAAACTTCCAAGCATACCATAATAGGCTACTTCCGCCGTATTGGGAATGAAAGAGAACACCGTATGCTCCACATCATTGTCAACGGCCTTGAGTATCGGATTCATGAGCTGTTCTCCAAGTTTACGGCGTTCCTTATATATATCACGGTCAGAACCTCGACTGAAATAGATGCGTTCAAACGAACATGCATTGTCTCCGCGCTGCTCCAGAATCCGTTTTATACGGCACTCACCGTTCTTGTTTACGATAATGGCCTCCCCTGGATTAAGTTCCTTTATGTCTCCACATCCCAAATCAAACGTTGTCTGCAACACAGGACGCTCGCTTGCCACTGCCACCACTTCTTCATCGCGATAATAGAAAGCCGGACGTATTCCCCACGGGTCACGCATTGAGAACATCTCTCCACTGCCGGTGAGTCCGCAGACTACATATCCACCGTCAAAATCAGGCATCGCTGTCTTCAATACATTTCCCAGTTTGACATTATTATCTATATAATCGGTGATATCAACTCCATGCAATCCTAACTTTTGGGCATCCACGAAGTTTCGTTCCACCTCACGGTCAAGACGGTGCCCGAGCCACTCCAACATGATGTAGCTATCGGAAAAAACACGCGGACACTGTCCTTGGGCTGTTATCTTGTCGAATATTTCATCAATATTGGTCATATTGAAGTTTCCGCACAGACAGAGGTTCTTTGCCTTCCAATTGTTACGACGCAGAAACGGATGCACATATTTAAGTCCACTCTTTCCTGTGGTGGAATAGCGCAGATGCCCCATATAGAGTTCACCGGCAAACGGAATCTTTCTTTTTGCAAAATCGGCATCATCCATCTGGGCAGGCGAAAAATCACGAAAACCTTTATGGACACTTGCGAATATCTCAGTTATGGCATTTGCTCCTTCCGCTTTCTCCCTGAACATATATTCGTTTCCGGGCAATGTATCCAACTTTACGCAAGCCATCCCCGATCCTTCCTGACCACGATTGTGCTGCTTTTCCATCATGAGATAGAGCTTGTTCAGCCCATACATCCATGTACCATATTTATTCTGGTAATAGTCAAGCGGCTTCAGAAGCCTTATCATAGCCACTCCACATTCGTGCTTTAACTGCTCCATTCTATTATCCCCAATCTTTTGTTTATGTTATGTGACCGTATTCTATAGTATAAGTGCAATCAGACCGACAATGTTTACCTTACTCCACTGTCACCGATTTTGCCAGATTGCGCGGCTGATCCACATTCTTTCCCTTACATACAGCTATGTGATAGGCCAAAAGCTGCAACGGAATTGTGGCAAGAAGTGGCTCCAGACATTCTATAGTCGTTGGAAGTTCTATAACCTCGTCAGCTATTCTGCTTATATTGTCATCACCTTCAGTGACTATCGCAATGACTTTTCCTTTACGTGCCTTCACCTCCTGGATATTGCTAAGCACTTTCTCGTACATAGCATTATGTGTTGCTATCACCACTACAGGCATGTCTGAATCAATCAGGGCTATCGGGCCATGCTTCATTTCCGCAGCAGGATAACCTTCTGCATGTATATAGCTTATTTCCTTAAGTTTCAATGCACCCTCAAGAGCTACCGGATAGCTGTATCCGCGACCGAGATAAAGGAAGTTATGGGCATAAGTGAATATCCGGCTAAGTTCTGATATACGGTCATTGAGTTCCAAGACTTTCTTCATTTTTTCCGGTATTTCGTGCAGCTCCTTAACTATTTCCAAATAGTCGGAACTGCTTATTGTACCCTTTTCCTTGGCAAGTGCCAACGCCAACATTGTCAACACTGTAACTTGTCCTGTAAAGGCTTTGGTAGAAGCCACACCGATCTCCGGTCCAACATGAATATACGACCCCGTGTTTGTAGCACGGGGAATACTCGACCCTATAGCGTTGCAGATGCCGTAAATAAACGCTCCATTATCCTTTGCCAGTTTCACTGCAGCCAATGTATCGGCAGTTTCACCGCTCTGAGAGATTGCTATCACTACATCATCGGATGTTATGACAGGATTGCGATAACGGAATTCCGATGCGTATTCCACTTCCACCGGTATGCGGCAGAAGTTTTCTATCATCTGCTTGCCTATCTGTCCCGCATGCCACGATGTCCCGCATGCTACGATAATGAAACGTTTGGCATTTATAAGCTGCTTCTTATAATCAATGATAGCACTCAGCACTACATTATCCGTATCTACGTTGACACGTCCACGCATGCAGTTGGTAAGACAATCCGGCTGCTCAAATATCTCTTTCAACATGAAATGCGGATATCCGCCTTTATCCAGTTGTCCAAGATTTATATCCACAGTCTGAATTTCCGGGTTAAGTCTTCTATTGAGAATGTTTACCACCTTCAATTCTTCGCCCTTATGCAATACGGCTATATTGCCATCCTCAAGGTATACGACTTTATCTGTATACTCCACAATAGGACTGGCATCCGAACCTATAAAGAATTCGTCATCGCCAATACCCACCACTAAAGGGCTCTGATTACGTGCGACAATAATCTGATGCGGGGTGCGCTTGTCAAGCAAAGCTATCGCATACGCCCCTATCACTTCATGCAGGGCAACCTGCACAGCTGTGAGCAAGTCCAGATTCTTGTGCTCTTTTATATATTCAATCAACTGTACAAGCACCTCCGTATCTGTCTCCGAACGGAACTTAACGCCGTTTGCCATCAGTTTTTTCTTTATATCGGAATAATTCTCTATTATACCGTTATGTATGATAGCCAGATTTCCGGATTCGGAATAATGCGGATGAGCATTAAGAGCCGACGGCTCACCATGTGTTGCCCAACGGGTATGTGCTATACCTACCGTTCCTGAAACATTCTTGTCACTACAATACTCTACAAGATTGTCGACTTTGCCTTTGGACTTATATACATTCAAAGCAGTGTCTGAATTTACCAATGCCACTCCGGCACTGTCATATCCGCGATACTCCAATCTGCGCAGTCCCTTTATCAATATCGGGAAAGCGTCCTTGTTACCTATATATCCTACTATTCCGCACATATTACTATATTATAAAGAAAGAATGGAAACATGCGATTTCCATTCTTCGATTATTTAATTAATTAAGGATGTTATACAACAACGATGTTATTGAAATTAATATTGACGTCGCGGAGAACCACAACGTTGTCATGCTGCCCACGCTCGAATTTTGTGCCTTCACTTTATTAGGCTCAACACAAATTATATCGTTTTGCTGCAAATAATAATAAGGAGAGTTGAGCAGATTGGCATCATTGAGATTCAAGACATGGATGCTCTTCTGCCCGTCACTGTCCTCACGTATCAGTTTAACATTGTCACGAACGCCATATATCGTAAGATCCCCTGCCAAGGCCAATGCCTCAAAGATGTTTATCTTCTCATTATTGACTGTATACAAGCCCGGACTGTTCACCTCACCTATCACCGAAATCTTGTAGTTCACCATTCGTACTGTGACAATAGCTTTTCCTGCATTGGCAGCCAAATAAGGCCTTATGGCATCTTCTATAAATTTTTCCGCTTCAGACTTTGTCTTTCCACCGAGTTTTATACGCCCTATACGCGGAAAATCCACGCATCCGTCATTGTCAACAAGATAGTTCTGAAGTGTCATCTGAGACGAAAGAGATGTTGTTTTCCCCTGAGACATTGAATTGGGAACAACCAGATTAAAGGGAATGGCAGCATCCTGTTCTTCCGTACTGACAGTGATAGTAAGAATATCCTTGGGCATTATACGCGCATCATAAAGTTCTTTACTATCAAGTTTAACCGTCGCACTGTTTTGAATATAAGGAATGTTCTTTGTACTTGAGCAACTGCCCAAAAGCACAACGACAGCCATCATAACAATAGGTAAAATGAGTCTTCTTGTAATGGTCATTTCGTTAAATAGTTTAAACAGTTTGCAAATTTACACCTATTTTTCCAATTAGACAAGGAAAACAGTAGAAATAAAAACGAAAAAGTGTAGTACGATAATCAAAACCATACCACACTTTATATTTAAGACATTTCCTAATTCAGGAAATATCAATAGAACTTGAAATAGTTGCGTGCATTGTTGTAAGAAATATCCTCTACCATACGGCTCAGAATCTCATGGTCGTTTGGCAGCAATCCTTTCTCTACATCATTGCCGAGAATGTTGCAGAGCAAGCGACGGAAATACTCATGACGAGGATAACTCAGGAACGAACGTGAATCGGTGAGCATACCTACAAAACGGCTCAACAGTCCAAGCACGGAAAGGGCGTTCATCTGACGTGTCATACCGTCGAGCTGATCATTGAACCACCAACCTGAACCAAACTGAATCTTGCCCGGACAGCCTCCCTGGAAGTTACCGAGCATGGTGGCGATAACCTCATTGGCACACGGATTCAATGTATACAAAATAGTACGTGTGAGTTTGCCCTCCATGTTAAGTTCGTTAAGGAATTTGCTCATAGCTTTGGCTGTGGTAAACTCGCCGATAGAGTCAAAACCGGTATCCGGACCAAGCTGATTGTACATAGCGGTATTGTTGTCGCGGATAGCACCATAGTGGAACTGCTGTGTCCAGTCGGCTTCAGCATCCATTACAGCCATCTCTTTAAGGAAACAATGCTTATACTGACGTGTCTCGTACACAGTAAGTTCCTTTCCGCTCATGGCCTTGGCAAAAATATCTTCAATCTGTGCCTCTGTATAAGGTTCGTCATAGAATTCCTCAATGCCATGGTCAGACAAACGACAACCGTTCTCGGTAAAGAAATCATGACGTTTCTTCAGAGCATCAAGCATGTCCTTGAACGTGGTTATGGTCACTCCGGCCACTTCACCAAGCTGGTTCACATAGGCAGGAAACTCCGGCTTCTCAATATTCATGGCCTTGTCAGGGCGCCATGCCGGTATCATCTTAATCTCAAATCCGTCTTCACGTGTCTGCTTGTGATAGCGCAGGTCGTCCACTGGATCGTCTGTAGTGCAGACACACTCTACATTGTAATGACGCATAAGGCCGCGGGCTGAGAATTCCGGCTGTTTCAGTTTTTCGTTACACTCGTCAAAAATCTCACGTGCTGTCTTCGGGCTGAGCTGTTTCTCGATACCGAAAGCCGTCTTCAATTCGAGGTGGGTCCAGTGATAAAGAGGATTGCGGAATGTGTATGGAACAGTCTCTGCCCATTTTTCAAACTTCTCCCAATCGCTTGTATCTTTGCCTGTGCAGAAACGCTCATCCACACCGTTGGTACGCATGGCACGCCACTTATAATGGTCACCACCGAGCCAAAGCTCTGTGATGCTCTTGAACTTATGGTCGTTTGCTACCATCTCGGGAATCAGATGACAGTGATAATCAATAATTGGCATTTTGGCCGCATGGTTGTGGAACAGTTCCTGTGCTACCTCGGTATCAAGCAGGAAGTTCGCATCATTAAATTGTTTCATAATTAGTTTAAGCTATGATTATATAATATTATGTAATAGACAAATCTCCGAGCGCAAAAATAACAAATAAATTCCGTATTTTCAAAAACTTTACGTATTTTTGCACCAAAATTTACGTAAACGATGACGTACGATAATAATGTCCTGCTCATATATACCGGTGGCACAATAGGTATGAACCGTAATCCGCACACAGGTGCACTCGAACCTTTCAACTTCGAGCACCTGTTAAACAATGTGCCCGAACTTGCACAATTCTCCACACACATCGCCACATATCAGTTTGATCCTCCAATAGACAGCAGCGATATGTCGCCCGCTCTTTGGACGGATTTGGCACACATCATAGCCGACAATTACGACAATTATGACGGCTTCGTCATACTCCATGGCACCGATACTATGGCATATACGGCATCGGCATTGAGCTACATGCTCGAGAACCTCACAAAACCAGTCATTCTCACCGGTAGCCAGTTACCAATAGGACAGTTGCGCACCGACGGCAAAGAGAATCTCATAACAAGCATAGAGATTGCCTCAGCCAAACATTCCAACGGAAAAGCCATGGTACCCGAAGTTGGTATATATTTCAATGGCCATCTTCTACGCGGCAACAGGACAACCAAACAGAGTGCTGACGAGTTTGACGCTTTCGAAAGTTTCAACTATCCCCACCTTGTAGAAGCCGGTGTCAATATCAGCTATCACGAAAGCCGCATGCTGTCCCCCGACTTCTCACGCCCCATGATTCCGCACTTCCGTCTCGACAACAACGTTATCGTATTCACCATTTTTCCTGGAATACGCGAAGACCTTGTACGACATATAATAGCCACCCCAAACCTCAGAGCCATAGTCATGCGTACCTACGGAAGTGGCAATGCCCCCCAAAAGCCATGGCTTATCAATGCCTTGAAAGAAGCAGCGTGCCATGGAAAGATAATAATAAACATAAGCCAATGCATGGCAGGAAAAGTTGAAATGGACCGATACGACACCGGCTACCAGTTGAAATCTGCCGGAGTACTGAGCGGCTACGACAGTACTGTTGAAAGCGCCGTCACCAAACTGATGTATCTTCAGGCACGATATACCGATCAGGATACCGTGCGTGAGTATATGAAAAAGAGTATACGTGGAGAAATTTCAATATGATTAACATTATACGGTTCTGACAATCAACAGAATATAAAATATTCAAACAAAGCGGAATACCCCTGTCCTACCGACACGTTATTCCGCTTTTATCATTATCTTTGTCCCGTCAATAAATATTTTATTCACCATTAAATATATGTTAGTTATGAAAGATTTAAAAGGAACAAAGACAGAGAAAAACCTCCTTGAGGCATTTGCAGGCGAGTCAATGGCACGCAACAAGTATACATACTTTGCATCAAAGGCAAAGAAAGACGGCTATGTTCAGATAGCGGCGCTGTTTGAAGAGACAGCTGCCAACGAAAAAGAACATGCCGAACTGTGGTACAAGTTTTTACACGGAGGCGAAATCAACGATACGGAATGGAACCTTCAGGACGCCGCCAACGGTGAAAGCTATGAGTGGCAAGACATGTACAAACGCATGGCAGAGGAAGCACGTGAGGAAGGATTTACCGAAATAGCAAAAAAATTCGAACTCGTAGCCGAAGTGGAAAAAGCCCACGAAGAACGTTATCTCAGACTGCTGAAGAATGTCAAGGATGAAAAAGTATTCTCAAAGGACGGTGAAGTTATATGGCAGTGTTCAAACTGCGGACATCTTGTCATTGGTAAGAAAGCTCCGAAAGAATGTCCCGTATGCGACCATGCACAGTCCTATTTTCAGGTAAAACCGGAGAACTATTGACAATAACATGTCTTTAATACTATAAAACTCAATGAATAGCGGTCTTTTCTTCTCTTCGTAGAAACGGCCGCTATCATTTTTAGGGATGGGTACACAATTCCCTCCCTACCCCTTGATAAAAGCATGACATATGTTTATTATATATCGTTTGGTGGCATGAAATGAACCTTTCAGCAGTATGACATAAAAATATGGTGTGGCATGAAAGTACTTCCAAATAATTCCCCAGCTTCCTGACAGTTCAAAATTGCATTCTTTTTTTCTGAACAGATAGTCTTTGATACCTCGTCCCACAAAATCTTTTAGCAGCCTGCCCTTATCTTTCCTGATAGTGGATTTTGATATCAATCCGCGTTTGACATAGCTGTCCAGTACATCATAATAATTGACAACATGTGGAGTAAAAAAGTGGTATGGTGTTCGCTTGTTGCTTTCCACTTCAATACAACGGTATGACGTAATGTTGACAAGTGTGGTAACCCGTGATGTCTCAGTGAGATACAGAAGCCACATCATCTGGAGTATCATGAACCGTGATCTGTCTTGAAAACTATATAGTGAAGGCAACTGTCGGTGGAAACATCCGAAGTTGGATATCCATGTCATTTTGTTATTCAGTGTACGAACCAACTGGTTTACGTCTGAAACACAAATTTCCGTCATTCCTCTTTTCATATTTTTGATATCTTGGAAAAAGAAAAGACTATGTCCCTCGTCGTGTTCTATACTTCTGATTTTCTCCTTCATCATCCTTAGATCGGCATCAGAAAATGAAGTGTAGTCGTTTAGGAGTTTGAGATAAGTGCCGTGTCCGAGAGACAGAACTTTAAGGAAATTCAAATCTCTGATATTTTCACTATTGCAACTATATATTATACTCTTATCCGGATATTTGGCACAAAGTTCACGTACTATTGACGATGTTGAATCGGTGGAGGCATTGTCAGATACCACCAACTCAACATCGTCATCAAATGAAGGCAATACCAACAACCGCTCCATATTTTCACGCAATATGTTGTCGCGGTTGTATGTCGGTATGCATATTGATATTACAGGATTATTATTCTTCATCGTTCGCCCACCGGATGGTATATGCACTGCTTCTGCAATTCTTCGCCCATAAACGGTGCCATCTTCTCCAATGGAGCTGACGACATCTTTCCGTTTTTGTCCATAAAACTGGCAGATTTAGGGAAGAGCGTCTGCTCGGGATGCATGTGTATCTCACAAATCATGCTCCCGGAACTTTCAAGAACATCACGGATTGTCCGGTCAAGCGTTTCCCCCTCTTCTCTGATATCGATATATTCGATGCCGTATGCCGCCGCTATCTTCCCGAGATTCGGGCATATCACACCGCTGGCGGGATTGGAGCCGGTGAAATGACCTTTGAAAAAACTTTTTTGAGTCGTCTTGATGGCAAGATAACCCTCGTTCTCCAGAACGAATATCTTCAGCGGCATAGCGTATGTAACCAAAGTCTGAAGCTCCTGAATGTTCATCTGCAACGAACCGTCTCCCGTCACAAGTATGGTCCGGCCGTGACCACTATTTGCCGTGACCGCTCCGATTGCAGCCGGAAGGTCATAGCCCATGGCTGCACACCCCTGATTGGCAAACACACGCACACCACGATTCACTTGCATAGCCTGATAAGTGGATGTATAGGCGGTGCCGTTACCTGTTACAACTACATCTCCGTCCCTCAACTGACGGAACAGCCTGTCGGCAAAAACATATGAAGAGATATATCCCGGTTGCGAGGGATTGTCGTCAAATACAGTGGGAAGTTTCTTCTCTATTGTGCGCCCCCATTCTTTCCAATGACAGAAGTCTGGCAAGCAGATCCGACGTGTAGCAGCATCAAGTTTGTCGATAAACTCTGACAGATTGGCATGTATAGACATGTCGATGGACAGCGTGGGCTTCTGCATCTCAGCGAGGTCAGCGTCCACCATGACCTTATATGCCCGTGGAGCCAACAGATCGTATGCATAGCTGATTTGGCGTATACTAAGACGTGTGCCGAGGATTATGAGCAAATCGGAATTCTGTACCATGATGTTGCCGATACGGTCGCCACAGATACCTGGTTTTCCGTAGCAGAGCGGATGGTCATGCCATATTATGTCCGAACCGCTGATGGCCGTGACGACGGGTATGCCGAGTCGTTCGGCCAAAGTGACGAATAAGTCCTCGCGTTTGGCCAGGCGCACTCCGTTGCCCACATATATTACCGGGCTCTTGGCTGTTTTTATTCTGTCTATTAGTTGGTCTATCTGTCTGTCCACAAGGTCGTGGCAGACAGGATCCTCCAACTCGGACAAGTCAAATTCGCGCAGTATTGTCTCATCGACCATAGCTCCCTGAACATCCAAAGGAACATCAATCCACACCGGACCGGGCCGTCCGTCCGTCGCGATTGCAACAGCCTTGTCTATTTCACGCTTGATGTCATATGGGTCCGTAACGGTCACGGCATATTTGGTTATGGAGCTTACCATACTCACAATGTCCGCCTCCTGATCTCCAAGTTGTCGAAGAGGCAGATGAGGATAGCTTCCCTTCATGGTGGAAGTCTTGATTTGCCCTGATATATATAGTCCGGGGATGGAGTCGAGCCATTGCCCTAACACACCCGTTATGGCATTTGTACCGCCAGGACCTGTTGTGACATTTGTCACGCACAGACGTCCGCATGTCCTGTAATAACCCTCAGCCGCTATGGCCGAAGCCTGCTCGTGATGGTTGCAGATATATGTCAGGCCTTTGGTATGGCCGATAGAGTCGTTAAGATGCATGGCTCCGCCGCCAGTGACGAGAAAACAATGGCTGATGCCATGCTTTTCAACAAGATGCTGAAAAATGAAATCAGAGACTTTAATCATAATCAGATATATAATAGTTGGTATTTATATAAATTAGTCTTTTGTTTCCTTTACATCAAAGTTTATCCGTTCCTTTTCTATCACAAGCGGACGGTGTCGTACTTGTGTTATTATCTGCCCTATATATTCACCGATAACACCCAAGAACAGAGCCTGTACTCCAGAAAAGAAGAAAAAACCAATGATAAGCGGAGCAGTGCCAAGTTGGAAATCATCCCAATACATAATCTTATATATAAAATATCCTATGGCCACAAGCATGCTGACGATACAAAAGAATATGCCTATAAAACTGGCAATACGCAATGGGACTTTAGAATGGTTTACAAAACCCAGCATAGCCATGTCATATAGTGAATAAAAACTTTGATGTGTCTTACCATGCAGACGTTTGGGCTGGCTGTAATACACTATACCAAGATCCCCTCCGTATTCGGCAACCAGACCACGCATATATGGATAAGGATCATCGATTTGACGCATCATATCAACAAAAGATCTGTCGTACAGACCAAAACCGGTAAAGTTTTCTATTTGGCGTGTCTCACTTATTGCCTTTATTATCTTATAGAACAGACATCTGACACCGAACATAATTGACGATTCCTGCGATTGGCTTTTTACTCCGATAGTAACGTTATGACCGTTTTCCCACTGTTCAATAAATTTCGGTATCAGCTCCGGCGGATCCTGCAAATCTGCAACCATGAGCATTACTGCATCTCCATTGGCTTGACATACGCCATAAAAAGGTGAACGGATATGGCCGAAATTCATTGCATTGACAATAATTTTAACATTAGGGTCTTTTACTGCCAGTTTTTTGAGTACGGAAACAGTCTTGTCAGTAGATGCATTGTCTATGAATATATGCTCATACTCATATTTTCCTACCATCAAATCAAACTGCTGTTTCACTTGTCGATACAATTCCGCTACATTCTCTTCTTCGTTGTAGCACGGGGTTACTATACTTATTTTTTTCATTTCTTCTTATATACAAAACGTTTTAGCATAAAGAAAGAACATATGGCAACAATAGGTGTCGCTGATATACCGGCCCAGTATTCGTCCAATCCGGATAAAAGCATCAGCTTCACAACGCCGGTGTTTATCACATATATAAATAAATAGCAAAGTGTGAAACGGAATATCAGACTGTTGTCATTGTTCTCAAATACAAATTTGCCTGTAGTCTTGAAATTAAACAGAACTCCCAAAACATTGCTTATCAGTGTGGCTATAAAATAAGGTAAACCGATGAATATCATCAGACAATATACCCCTACTCCAAAAACGGTATTCAGAATGCCGATAAGGATGAAACGCAGGAACTTACTGTTTATGCAATGCAGGGGATTACCCGACAGTGGCAGAGATGTGCCGCCGCATTCTTCGGCATGCCTGTATTGCAATTTACCCGCCTTTTCCAATTTCTTTTTCTCCTTTTCAATGATACTCTCCACTACTTTATCAAAAGGAGTGTATACATAATGTCGGGTAGCATTCTCTGTTTTTGACACATCCGGTTGCAGTGATACAATATTGACGGGGACTATTTTCCCATAGCATATCTTGCTTGAAGTATTTGTCAGTTCCTTCATGCGTTCGACAAAATCTTTGAGAATTCTCGTATCCCTTGAAGCTATATTGTATATTCCATGCAAGAAGCCGTCTTTTCTCATAGCATACTCGCACAACTTCATAATCTGCGTGGCAGCATCTTTGTAATAAAGGAAATTCCAATGCTGCGTACAAGAACTTAACTCGATTTCCTGACCGGTCAGCATCTTGTTGATGCAACTCATTACCAAAGTCCACTCATGGTCTTCTTCTCCGAATATGCTGAAAATACGCAAATGTACATATTTCATTCCCGTAGATTCACTGAATTCAACCCCTTTCTCATTTATTGCAAGTTTGGCTCTGCCGTATTCGGAAAAAGGCCTGCATGGAGTTTCTTCTGTAATGGTTGTCATCACAGTACCGTATTCTGCTTGTGAACCTGCTTCAACAAAAACTTTGCACCCCATCTTATGGGCCGAATGCATGGCGTCAACGGTATATTCGATATTATTTTCTTGTATATCAACCGTATTTCTGCAATCATGTCCAGTTCCAGCCCATGCCAAATTGATGAAAATGTCAGCATGTTTGACTTTTTCGTGAAGTCGGGCATATTCTCTCATGTCGGCCGCCATCACTTCTATACCGGACGGCAGTCTGTCTTTTGCTTTAGAACTATCCCTACATACCGCGATTACAGTATGTCCATTGTTCTGCAACGTCCGACAAATTTCCATGCCAATAAAACTTGTCGCACCCGTGATGAGATATGTGCTCATTCTATGTCGGTTTTTATATTATGCTTATAATCGGAAGGAACCAATATTTCATAGTATCCGTTACTCCACACCCTTTTGTACTTATATTTTTTGATGAATCGTTTTATTGTCTTTGTCTGTGCCGAACTTATATAATTGGTATCGATGCTCTCATCATAATAGTTCCGTTGTATTGACGTCCATTCATTTGAAGAGAAGAAATGTTGCAATACGATAACCGGAAGACGCTCTGATTCTTTCTCAGCCTGAACAAACGCCTTCACATATCTTTCTCCGAAAAATACACAGGGCCATGAAATGCCGGCAAACGGTCTGGTCTCAGTCAGATAATATAAAAGCGGCGAGAAGTCATAGACGAGCATTGTGTCACCAGGCTTGACATATCTGTCCAACTCCCTAAGCAAAGGATTTATTATTCCTGCTTTTTTCTCCATTGTATATATGCCTCTTGCCAATCTACTCTCTATAGGATATATTTTCTCGGTCCTGTCGCCAGGGTCGTAATAGGCTTTATGGTCTATCTTGATGAAAACTATAGCAAGTAATATGACTGTACAACACCAGAAAGATTTGTTCAACTGACATATCGGAAACGAGATATTCTTTACAGAGGATTCTTTTCCTGTGCTTTCTTCTTCGTTTTTCAGAGTAAATGATATCGAAAAACGCTTCTTGCTTAACATCCGGCAGAATTCATAAAGACCGCTAAGCCCCACCGGTAGGGCAAGCCATGTGGAAGCCCACATCGTCCTGAAACCTCCGTCACTGCCCAATGGTCCGATTAAAGACAGAAGAACTGCGGTCAATGCGACATTCCGCCGTTCCGGACAAGCCGCCATATAATAGCATGCACCGGCTATTGATATGCCGTTTATCGTAGCCATTATCGTGTCGCCCAACATGCTGCTGTCCATATATATGGGTCTGTACAATATCTCGAAGCCAAGGAAAAGCAGAGCGCATCTCAACAATATCCATCTTGTCTGAAATGCACTGCAGAATACGACAGCACCGAGAATGAGTATGCCCAGATAAACAATACACATTCTATAATTGGACAGGTATGACATCAGAAGACTATCTGTCGAATGAGTGCTTTTCCCTTGAAGAGTATTGGCTATGGAACTGACAAACTCTGTAACAAGTGTGTCGGCACCGATATGCACCAGCAGCAGCCAAACAGCCACCATCCCTGATGCAAAAGACATTAATATGACCATCGCCTGTGCTGTGCTTTTCTTCCAATGAATACCGGCAAAATCATAGTTCCATAAAAAAGGGATTAATGCAAATGAAACAAACGTAACATTCGGCAATCTCACGAATACATTCATTCCTGCCAACAGACCTCCTAAGACAATCAGTCCCCATTTCACTTTTCGGACACCTTCATTTATACAAACAAGAGATATTACACCGAAAAAGATTGTCATGTTGTTGTATCCAAACGGCTTGGGGTCGCCTGCCAAAAATACAGCCTGAATCAGCAGACCAATCAATACAACCTTTGTAGAGAAATACCTTGACAGATATTTATAAGAGATTATCTCCGTCAATGATACCATGAAAATGCCCCACATCCTCATCATAAGTATTCCACCAGCCGGATAGATACTGTTCAACAGCCATCCTATATAACAAGTAAGCGGATACCCGCTTCCGCATTTGGCGGCAAGCGGATCCGAGCCGAATAACTGATACGCCGACATAAGATGTCCTTCGTCTGTAAGATCAAATCCTTGTATTGCACATAGACATTGATACAATACTGACAATCCTATTATTATGACAGGCAGGTATTTGGCATCTGTTTTATAATTCATCTGCTTTGTTTTATCTGACAACATACTTTCCGATCTCCTCCACACACAGCTCGTATACATCCTCATCCCGATATCTGCGATACCAGTCGGTGGTAAGCCGTATACAACCATCAATGTCCATGCGAGGTTCCCATCCGAGGCGGAATTTCGCCTTAGATATATCAAGCATCAGCAAGTTGGCCTCATGCAGCGCATTGGGATCAGACAGATCGCACAGCTCACCACGGCCATAACACTGCACGAGCTTCTCAGCTACCTCCCATACCGGGGTGATGCTTTCCGAGCGAGGCCCGAAGTTCCACCCCTCGCAGAAAGCAGTGGGCTGATGCCACATCTTCATGGCCAGCAACATATATCCCCCGAGCGGTTCGAGCACATGCTGCCACGGACGCACAGCCTTCGGAGAACGGATGCCTATGGCACGGCCCTCCTCAATGGCACGGATACAGTCCGGAATGATACGGTCTGTGGCCCAGTCGCCACCTCCTACAACGTTTCCCGCACGCACGCTTGCTATCGACTTTCCGTGACTGTCATACTGAGCGGGATTGAAAAAACTGCGCCGCCACGACGATATGGCTATTTCAGCCGCCCCTTTCGACGAAGAATACGGGTCGTAACCTCCCATAGGCTCATTCTCACGGTATCCCCAAATCTGTTCGCGGTTCTCGTAACACTTGTCTGTGGTAATCATCACGCCCACTTTCACACTGTCCGTTACCCGCATGGCTTCCATCACGTTGATGGTGCCCATCACGTTGGTTTCATATGTCTCCACCGGAATGTCATAGCTAAGCCGTACCAACGGCTGTGCCGCGAGATGGAATACAATCTCCGGCCGGTACTCGGCAAAGATATCTTTCATCCGCCCGCCGTCACGTATGTCGGCCCGCAGGTCCGCTTCAATCTTGTTACCTATGCCCGAGAGCACATAGTTGTCACGTTCCGAAAACGGGTCAAGACTCACGCCCGTCACCCGCGCTCCCAATTCGTGGAGCCAGATGCTCAGCCATGAGCCTTTGAAACCGGTATGTCCTGTGACGAGGACACGCTTGCCGGCGAAGAACCCTTCAAATATGTCAGTCAATATATTATCGTCTTATTATATAATGTTATACAGTATCATGTGTGACATGCCTGCCCCTTATTTTCTCGTCTCACAGAATTCTCGGATAGATGCAGTCATCCAGTCAATCATCTCGCTGCTCATGCCGGGATAAACACCTATCCAAAAACCGTTATTCATGATGAAGTCGGTATTGGTAAGTTCTCCCACAACGCGATAGCCCTCGCCTGTGCGTCGCATTTCATCGAATGCGGGATGCTTTATTAGATTGCCCGCAAAGAGGTTACGCGTCTGTATCTTTCTGTTTTCGAGAAATCCGGTCAGCTCGTTGCGCGTAAATCCGACACCGTCCCTGACTGCTATGAGGAACCCGAACCATGACGGATTGGAGTTCTCTTCAGCCACTGGAAGTATCAGTTCCGGAATATCCTTCAAGCCTTCATAAAGTTTTTTGTAGTTGGCCCGACGTGCGGCCACGATGCCATCCGCTTTTTCAAGCTGGGCACATCCTATGGCAGCCTGCATGTCAGTGACCTTAAGATTGAAACCGAAATGGCTGTATACATACTTATGGTCATAGCCGTACGGCAGTTCGCCGAATTGTCCGGTAAACCTGACCTTGCACGTGTTGTCCACGCCGCCCACACACCAACAGTCACGTCCCCAGTCTCGGAACGAGCGTGTAATTTTGTTTAGCAACGGATCGTCGGTGTATACAGCCCCGCCCTCGCCCATCGTTATGTGATGTGGGGGGTAGAACGATGATGTGCCGATATCTCCCCAAGTTCCCGTCTTCCGGGTAACGCCGTCGATTGTGTATTCGGAGCCGAGCGCGTCACAGTTGTCCTCGATGAGCCAAAGTCCATGACGGTCGCAGAACCTTTTCACTGCCTTGATATTGAACGGATTGCCAAGCGAGTGAGCCATCATAACAGCCCTTGTCTTCTCCGACAAAGCCTCTTCAAGAAGGGTCACATCAACATTGAATCCCGGCAGGCATACGTCCACGAATACCGGCACCGCTCCGAACTGTATTATCGGATTGACCGTCGTTGGGAATCCTGCGGCCACCGTGATAACCTCGTCGCCACGACGTATGCGGCGATCGCCCAGCTTAGGCGACGTCAAGGTATAGAATGCCAGCAGATTCGCGCTCGAGCCGCTGTTGGTCAGGACACAGTATTTTACGCCCAGCCACTCTGCCAGCCGTGTCTCGAACTTGTGGGCCCACGGCCCCGCTGTCAGCCAGAAGTCAAGTGACGAGTCGACAAGATTGACTATCTCCTTCTCGTCAAAATAGCGTCCGCCATAGTTGACAAACGACTTACCGGGACAGAATTCCTTCTTCCCGCCGTGTGCCACCTGATAATATCTTCGTGTCAGTTCAAGTATCTGTTCTTTAAGTTCTTCCTTACTTTCCATGTATTTTTTATTGTCTAAAAACCATTTTTCAACCCAATTACCATATCATCCACGGAGCTTTTCCAGCATCCCACATTTCGTTCAGCTCCACATTGTCCCGCATGATGTCCATACACTTCCAGAAACCTCTATACTTATAGGCCTGCACTTTACCGTCCTTTACGAGAGTCTCCAACGGACCCCGTTCGAAAACGACAGTGTCGTCATCCTCGGGAATATAGTCGAACACCTCCGGATTGCAGACGAAATATCCAATGTTAATCCAGTTACCGTCACCGTCAGGCTTCTCTAAAAACGACAATACTTCTCCTGTGGCGTGGTCAATCCGGACCGAGCCGAATTTGCCCTGAGGTTTGTACACTGTCATTGATATGACTTTACCACTGGCCTTATGGGCGGCTATAGTGTCCGCAATGTCCAAATCCGTAACCCCGTCACCATATGTCAGCAGAAAAGGTTCGCCACCGACATATTTCTGCACACGCTTAAGCCGGCTGCCCGTCATCGTATTCAAACCGGTGTCCACCAACGTTACTTTCCATGGCTCGGAGTGATTGTCCAAAATTCGGGTCTCACCATTGGATATGTCCACCGATATGTCACAGTTGTGAAAACGGTAATTGATGAAATATTCTTTTATTATAGACTGCTTGTAGCCGCAGCATATTATAAAATCATTGATACCATAATGTGAGTATGTTTTCATGATGTGCCACAATATAGGCTTTCCACCAATCTCAACCATCGGCTTCGGTATACTGACCGTCGCCTCACTTAATCTTGACCCTAAGCCTCCTGCGAAAATTACAGCTTTCATTTCTTTTCTATTTCAAAACTATTCATATTCACTTCAAATACAGCCAATAAACAAATCATCGGATTTGCAAATATGCAGTACGATGACATTTATTCTCCACAAAGGGTTTTCTCTTGGCAAGCGAAGTCTTATTGGGCACAAATGTACAAAAAATAAAAATAACAGCAAAGTTTTGTTCCATATAAAAGTAAATTAAATGAAATATTGTCATAAATAAAGACGGTGAAGTCTGCATGCCACATAAGAAATTACATTTCTATAACGTCACCAGCCGGACAATCATCTTTATGGATGTCGGGACTTGAACGTAATATGAAGTTTTGCAATACCCCATCATTATATCTAAATAAAAATATAACAAAAACCTTGCTTCATTTAGCTAAAAAATTTCAATATATGGAATATCAGACACACTCTGCACATATGCCATATTACTCACGGCCGCAGGACAACGGTCATGAACCAATCACGCAGGATGCCCTTATAGCGGTTTTGCGAATCACTGACCATTATCAACAGACGGCTGCCATCTGAGAGCGTCGGACCGAGACACATTCCTTCGTAGTTGGCAAGGTTCTGACAGATAAGATTCAACTTTGTATCAAACTCCGCAACAAGTTCCTTGTCAAGCATCTCCCCCGGCAACGATGCCATCGGATTGACCACATACAGACGGCAGAATACTCCGGCATAAGGAATAATAGCAGAAGAAGAATAAAATTCGCGCTCGAGCACAAGCAGACGGCCGTCGTCAAGTGCACACAACTCGCTCACCCCCATAGCATAATGTTGGGAAGGCTTGCGGGCACGGGGCTTGTCCATTTCGTAAATATACTGTTGGGATGGTTGCATATCGTCACCGAAACTTTGCAGACGCAGCCGGTTACACACTCGGTTTGACGGAGATGCAGGTCGCCCGTCAGCAGGCAGAGTGCTCTCGGTGGTAGTCCAAAACCGATGGGTCACGGCATTATACGTAAGCGACTCCAAGCCATATTCCGCTGTGGCTAACGCAAATTCCTCCGGCATATTCAGTTTTCTCCCTGTGCGGCTTCCGTCAGGAGCATATTCATATATCTCGTTATCCTTTTCACCGCTTATGAAAAGCGTACCCGCCACGGGAAACCATGCTATAGCCTCCATATCGCGGTTGGGCAGACCGGCCGACCGATAACCTTCGTTCACAACATTCAGTATCTTTCCCGACAAAGAATCGACATCTATGCGGAATACGTAAAAACCGTCTTCCTCGGCTTTGTCGCTCACAAGGGCATAGCGGTTGGAGCCAAGATATGTTATGCCGCTGTAGTTACCGGGCGGCACCGACTTATGAAAACGCTGCTGTCGATTTGCTCTGAAATATAACCCTCCGGAATTGAAAGAAGAATCACCGGGGATGAAACCGAAGTTGCAAGAAGAATCTGCATTGAATGACAATGAAAAACGACACTGGCACCAACGTACTGCCATGTGCAGTATAGGTGGTGCCAGTGTTTGCATGTGCTGTCGATGTCCATACGGCCATCAGCAACACACTGAGAATATTTCTGTTCATATCATTACATACAAGGGGCATTCAACTTTTCCAAAACAACTTCTTGTATTGAAATTATAATCTTCCCCAATCATAAAAAACTACTTCCTGAACGGCTTTATCACAAACATGAAGTCGCGGTTTCCGTAGTGCACGCGATATTTTTCGAGCGGCCATGCTCCCCAGCTGTTCACACAGGCAAGTCCCTGCTGTTTCTGCTGTATGTGAATTTGGGTAAGATCGCGCTCTACAAGATCGCCACTGTGGCGTCCGTGCTTCTTGTCCTTATTCATTCCGTCGTCGAGATCGGCCACGAGATAGTGGAGCGCGCTGCACTCCATCGGTGCCGTAGAGTAGAACGTAAGTCCCCTGCCCGACTTGCCGTCGTAGACGGTAAAGCGGCGCACATCTGTGTGGTTGCCGCTCTCCTGCGGACGTATATACGGGAAATACTCATCCTTTGCATTGCTCTTGTATATACCGACAAACTCGCTGCTGTTACGGTCGGCATAGTTTTCTATAGGTCCGCGACCGTAATATTCTATGTCAGCATACTTCTTCGGCATCTGAAGCTGCATGCCGTATCGGAACATGTCGGGTACCTTTGCCTCGCTGTCGGCCGTGAGACGCTGCTTTACGATAACCTCACCGGTGGGCAGAAGGATGTAAGTCATTCCAAGAAGCCCTTTCACATCGGGCATGTCAAACAAAGCGATGACCATGGCACAACTGTCACTAACATTATATTCCACGCCCTTGAGCTTCATCTGAGGGTCTTTCCATACGGCAAACTTTCGCTGAAGCTGTGCACCATAGTCGTTGTCGGTGGGGGCACGCCAGAACTCTGGCGTAATTGACTCACGGTCAAGAAGCATCGGTTCACCGTCGACATCGAGATAGTCTATCCATCCCGACCAACGTCCAACGGTCATGGTCGTACCGCCGGCAGTGACAGCAATATGCGATGTTGTCTCTTTCACTCCAAACAACGGGGTTGCCTCTTTAGCTTTCTTGACATTCTTCTTCACAACTTTGGTGTCGTTTCCTCCTTCATTCAAATACTTTGCAATGTCAATGACGGGATACTTGTAAGGCTGCACCACAAACTGCTGACGTGCCACAACCTGGCCTTTTTCCATCAACGGTGCGGCCTCACGTAGGCTGAAATTGAATTCCACGGCAATCTCCTTGTCGGGATACTGCTGCACCATCTTGGCCACATAGTCGCGCAATCCGGCATTATCAATGGTTTTCCGGGCCTGCGGCTGTATATTCCTTATATCTATGGAGAGAGGCCTGGCGTGCGTATTGGCATCCAATACAGCCACCTTGACAACAAGATTCAGATCATCGAGTGACTTGAAGAAGTTTTCGTTATAAATTTCGAAGCGTCCTTCCTTGATGCCCTTGTCCTCCACCCAGACGTTCTGATAGTAGTATTGCACCTCGTAAGCATGCGGATTGAGACGGCGGTCAGGGGCAATGATACCATTGCAGTTAAAGTTGTAGTCGCTGGCAGGATAGCGTCCATAGTCGCCTCCGTAAGTGAATATCTCCTTGCCTGTGACGCGGCTCTTGTCGCGCAGTCCCTGATCGACGAAATCCCAGATGTATCCGCCCTGATATTTGGGGTATTTGCGCACAAGGTCCCAATACTCCTTGAAACTTCCCATAGAGTTGCCCATGGCATGGGCATACTCACACTGGATGAGAGGACGCGGATTGTCGCCCTTGGCATAGTCCTCGCACGGTTTGTAGTCATAGTACATCGGACAGAAAATGTCGGTCTTACCGTTCTGTCCAGCCTGTTCGTACTGAACGGGGCGGGTTGTGTCGATAGCCTTGACACGGTCGTATGCCAGTTCGAAATTCTCGCCGTAGCCGGCCTCGTTGCCAAGGCTCCACACAATGATTGAAGGATGGTTGTGCAACGTAATCACGTTGGCCTCATTGCGCTCGATGTGCGCCAGCTGGAAATCCTTGCGCTTGGCCAGTGTCTCCTTGCCGTAACCCATGCCGTGACTCTCGATGTTGGCCTCGGCCGTGACATAGAGTCCGTATTCGTCGCACAGCTCGTACCAACGCGGGTCGTCGGGATAGTGGCATGTGCGCACGGCATTGATGTTCAGCCGCTTCATTATCTTTATGTCCTCTATCATACGCTCCACACTAACCACATATCCGCCATCTGGATCAAGCTCATGACGGTCGGCTCCCTTGATCAGCACAGGCTGTCCGTTGACAAGCAACTGCCCGCCAGCTATCTCGACATTGCGGAATCCGACCCTCTGCTTCACAACCTCTACAGTCTCGTCACCTTTCTTGAGCGTCACGTACAGTGTATACAGCTCAGATGTCTCCGCTGTCCACGCCTTGACATTCTCCATTACAGCCTTACCCTGCCACGACGGCAGGCCGGTCTTGCGCTCTGTCGGCACCGGTGTACGGCCACCATTGCCTTCAACAGCCACTTCCACACTGACACCCTTGCCGTCCACATCTATATCGACACCGAGCACACCGGTCCTGAAACCGCTTTCTTTGGTCAGATCCGACGTGATGCGTATATCCTTGATATGACTTTTCGGACGTGAATAGAGATATACCTCACGTGCAATACCCGTAAAACGCCAGAAATCCTGGTCCTCGAGATACGAACCGTCGCACCACCGCATCACCTGCATGGCAATGACATTGCTGCCCGGCTTGATATATTTGGTAATGTTGAACTCAGCCGCTATCTTTGAGTCTTCACTGTAACCTACGTATTTTCCATTGACCCACAAGGTGAGGTTGCTCGTTGCCGAACCTACGTGGAAGTAAACATCTGTGCCCTTCCAGTCTGCCGGCAGGGTGAATATACGGCGATAAGAGCCGGTATAGTTGTCTGTCTCACCGATGTAAGGGGGATTGCTCTTGAATGTAGTAGCCCAGGCATAGCCGGTATTCTTATATATACGGTCGCCATATCCGTTGATTTCGAACAGACCAGGAACCGGAAAATCCGTCCATGACGAATCGTCGTAATCGGTCTTGAAGAAATCTTTCGGACGGTCAGGATAGTTCTTTACAAAGTTGAACTTCCACATTCCCTCCATAGACAGATAACGGGACGAAGCCGCCTTGTCGCCTTTTTCTGCCAGTGCACGACTCTCGTATGCAAAATAGTTGGCACGGCGTGGCTCACGGTTCTGCTGATTAACCTCCGGATTCTTCCACACCGGTTCGACCGCACTGACAACACTCGCCGCAGCAACAGCCAAAAATAACATCACTTGCTTTAACATTCTCTTTAAGGTTTTTTATAGTTAAAATAATATTAATTAAATCTTTCATAATACACGAATCACATACAACGCCCCTCCGGTCATTCATAATCGTCGATGACGGAGTTGGTGAAATCAAGCATAGGCTTGCCGGCCTTGAACATCAGTTCTGCTTCGTCAAGCCAAACGTCACCGCAAAAGAAACTTTCTTCCACATGATGCCAACAGCAGTAATCCTTCATGCGAATGTAGTCTATATACTCATAATCACGCGGAAATCCGGATGGACATGTCTTCAGCCTTTCCAATCCGAACCCCTGGCTGTCATTCCATCCGGAAGTGGGAGCTGCTCCGTAATAGCGCAGAAAATCATCATTCTCCACACACCGCAGCCACTCGTCGATATTGCCCATTATCTCATTACGGCAGGCCGTAAGGATGTTGGTGGGAAGCCAATAGTTGCCACAGGCCACAAGACAGTGGTCCGGTTCAAGATGTATGTAGTATCCGCCATGCAGCGACTTCTTGCCGTGGGCGGCGATATATGCTCCAAAATGATTCTTGTAAGGCGACTTGTCGTTGGAAAAGCGCGTGTCGCGGTTGAAACGGTATGTACAGTCTTTCACCGTCAGATGTGCCACCGAGGGGTCAAACGTAGCAATACGGGCGATGGCACCAGCCACTCCTTGCTCGAAACTTTCTCTAACATCCTTATACTCCGATTTATTGGCAAGAAACCACTCTCGGTTATTATTAGACATCAGATCACGCAAAAACTTTAATATTCTGTCTGCATCCATATACTTATATACGTTTATACGATGCAAAAATACTTAAAAGTTACGCATTATCAAATGTTTTTCTCATTTATTTGAACAGGCAAGCAAATATAACCGGATGTTTTTTGTGCTTTGCCGTCTCTGTTTGCTTTCATACATGAGTCAGTCAGCAAAATCAATACTTATAAATCTGTTTTTTTACTTTAAATGTCTTGCGGAATCATTTAAATTGATTTCGTTAACCAACTTACGTAGGGACATAGCCTTGTTCTGTCCACAATATCATGATGAATATCAACATTCAAAGAACATGCAAAACAAGATTATGTCCCTACAAACACGTAAATCACTCTACTTTCCCGCCGTTACGCAAAGCGTCTGCCACACCGTCGGGAATATCAATCCGATGGAACTGCATGTCAAACTCGGCAGACTTGGGACCGCTGAACGACTTCCAGTTGATTTTTATCTTCTTTTCAGAACCGTCATTATCTGGCAACTGATTCAGATTGAACGCCACAAGGGCATCGCCCATATATCCCAGCAAATCACCCCGCGCATCATGGCGCAATTCAAACTCATAAGGATTGTCCGGATTGACACCCTGTAGGAGATTTATATGATGTACCCGGCCATATGCTCCCCATATCGTACGAATACGGAGAGTGAGATAACCGTCTTCTGCAACAGTTACCCAGTCCTTTACTATCTCAATGGCATCGTTGCCATATTTTTCCGTATTGTCATCGCCGGCAGTAGGAACGGGCTGTTTGGTTCGTATGCTGTCCATCCAGTTAACAAACACGTTTTTGATATTGTAACGCGCATCTTCCGACACTTCGTCATAATTTACAAGAGCCCTAACCTCTTTGTTACCGAAAGGAGAAGCCTTCAGATTGGTGGAACGCAGGGTCGTAACATTGTCCAACTGCATCTCAAAACCATCACCGGCAACAGGCCTGACCGTCACCAAAGCTGTGGGATGGAATACTCTTACATCATCGTCGTCATCGTTACACGACTGTAACATGCAACCTGCCGCTATCAGCCCGCAGGCTACAATAATGGTTTTCAACTCTTTCATTGTTCTCTGCTTTTTAAGTTATTATCCGAATACTTAATTACAAAGTTATGGAAATCTTGCATCAAAAACATCATTTTCATATTTTTTTTGATGTAAGATTAACATTAAACAAGAACCCATTCGACATCTTACAGGTATTTTCACCGTCATTTAACACCGTTTTATTCTTTTTTCCCACATATTTATTGTACTTTTGTCACGATATGAACAGAAAAGAAAGATATGGCATAGTGTTGGAACACTTCCGCAAAGAGATGCCGGAAGTGAATACCGAACTGGAATTCGGCAGCATTTTTCAGTTGCTCGTTGCCGTAGTTCTGAGTGCCCAATGCACTGACAAAAGAATAAACCAGGTAACGCCGGAACTGTTCCGACGCTACCCTACCGCCACCGAAATGGCAAAGGCCGAGCAGGAAGACGTATTGGAATATATCAAGAGTGTGTCGTATCCGAACGCCAAATCAAAGCACCTCGTGGAAATGGCACGTGCATTGACAAAGAGACACGGTGGAGAAGTGCCGTCGGATATGAACGACCTGCTTGACCTTCCAGGAGTGGGACGCAAGACGGCAAACGTGATACAGTCGGTGGCTTTTGGCAAGTCTGCAATGGCTGTCGACACCCATGTATTCAGAGTAAGCCACCGTCTGGGCCTCGTTTCCGCAAAAGACGACACACCATATAAAGTGGAACAGACACTGATAAAGAATATTCCGGCAGAAGATATCCCCAAAGCACACCATTGGCTGCTACTGCACGGCCGATATGTATGCACGTCGCGCAAACCGCATTGCGACAGATGTGATTTGGAAAATGTATGCCCGAAAATGATTGAGAACTCCAAACTCTGAAAAAATAAAATATCCGTTTGCAAACGTCATTGATATGCTCTGTTGCAAACGGATATTTTCAAACCGTCATTTCCTATTTCCTCTATGATTTGCCAAAGGCTTCTTGTGAGCGTCGTGGCTCTGGCGCTCCTTGCCTGCCGCCACTCTGCCCCTGTTAAGCATGCGGCGATGAAACTTTTCCTCTGCCTTTATCACATCAAACAACTTGCTTGCCGGGATTATCGAAAGAAACTTCTCATGATACGTCTGCTGTATCTTCTTCAGTTCCAAATCCATCTTGTCACACTTTCTTATCACTTCGCGGCATCCTGCATCATCTGCCGGCTTGCGCTTGGACAGTTTGCGCATGTTGTCGAAAATATTCCGTTTCTTCCTGTTCATCTCATCATATACGGGAAAAAACTTTGATGCTTCTTTTGGAGTAAGACAAGCCTCTTTCGTAATAAACTGCTCTATCTCGGCACGAAACTTCTCCGGTGAAAATCCGTTTTTATTCTTTTCCTGTGCACCCGATGCCAAGACACACAGTAAAAGCAATAACGATGCAAAAAACCTATACATCTTCATACTTAACTTTTTTATTCTCCGGACAGATAGGCATATATATCCGTATTGTCCATCATTACATAATCTGCAAACTCTTCCTCGTAAGTGTATGAACCGGAACCGGTAGAACCTGACGCCACAACATCGTCAGCATTCTCTTCTGACCTTAATCCCGACTCATTGATATAAACCACCGTGCCAAATACAGCAAGCAAGATACACGCAGCCGCATACATAATACCCCTGAATCTTGAAACGAAAGAACGACGCATCGGTATCTCCACGGCCTCACGCTCAGACAACTGTTCCATTATCCGAGACGGGAAACTGTCAAAATAACCATCCGGCACACGGAACGGATTGGCATCGCCCATCTTGTTTCTGATATACCTTTCTTCATTCTTCATAATCATTCTTTATTTATTTGACGCCATGATACATAAAAGGTTTAATCGTTGGATCTGAAATATTCGGATATTTTCTTTACCGCAATATGATAAGATGCTTTCAGAGCCCCTTCGGATGTGTTGAGCACTTTGCTCATCTCGCTATATTTCATATCGTCGAAATACTTCATGTTAAACACCATACGCTGCACTTCAGGCAGTTTTGATATAGCCTGCTGAAGCATTGCGGCCGCCTTGTCTCCGTCAAAATACCTGTCGGCCATCAGCATGTTCGACACAGAAGATTCGTCGGCATCTGCTGTTACAGCAGCCATGCTTTTCTGATGGCGCATGAAATCAAGACTTTCATTGACGGCTATGCGATAAAGCCAGGTAGACAGCTTGGAATCATTACGAAACGTGTCCAACCGGCTCCAAGCCTTTATGAAGACATTCTGCATCACATCATTGGAATCCTCATGGGTAAGCACAATACGTCGGACAAGCCAATACAGCTGCTCACTATACTGGCGCACCACCATTTCGAAAGCCTTACGCTGAGTCTTCGGCTCTGACAACAGTGCTATAACCTTGTGCTCGTCATAATTGTTCACCTTTAATTTGATGGTTTATTTCATAAAAGGTTTAATCGCCGCCCCTATTACATCATCATATCCATAAATATCCGGATAGGTTGAAAGGACACCTTTCTCGTTGGGATAAATAGTATAATAAGTTATGAGAAGAGGTACACGCGGCTGAACTTTAAGCCCGCTGACAAGTTTTGTTTTGTTATCCGGATTCTTGATATATTTAATTCCACGTTCTGTCTCCGGCTTTATATCCATAGATATACGCAATTTGTCAAGCAACCATTCGTCGGGTTCGTCCAAAAGAAAAGCGGCAAGGTCAAAAGGCTTCTGCACCCTTACGCATCCATGGGACACGCTGCGTACCGCACGCGAGAATACCGAACGGCTTGACGTGTCGTGCAGAAAGACGGAGAACTGATTTGGAAAACGAAAAACAATACGCCCCATAGAATTGCCTTCGCCTCCTTCCTGAGCAACACGATATCGGCCGCTTTTCAGCATTTCGACAGTAACTTCTTCCGGGTCGAGCAGATCGCCCGACTCACGCTCGATTATATTATAACGATTACGTTCAAAATAATCGGCATCACCGGCATGATGTGCTACTTCATTCTTTATGATACTGACAGGAATATTCCATATCGGATTGACCTCCATACGCTCTATTTCGCTCGACAGCAAAGGGGTCTTGGTCTTACGTGCTCCGCAACCAACCATCATGTCAAGAGATTCACTGCCACCAAAAGCATACAAATGGAATGCGGGGATGTTCACCACTATATATTTGCCCGTGGTATCCAATCCATTCACTTCACGCCAACGCAGACGCTCCATATTGCAAACAATCTTCATGCGTTCTGCCTCGGTTGCCGTCTTTAGTTTTCGTTTCAATACATAATATAATGTGTCTTCAGGCTGTGACCGTTGCAAGAACTCTCCCACACTATCATTGTAAATATGGCGAAGAGCTGCTGCAAAATATTCCTTTCCTGGACGTAGGATGTCTATATCAAACAGTCGTTTATAAACGACCGGACGCCCCGCGGGGGTATCTGCTATGGTATCAAGCCGGTTGAAAATGTACATGGGATTGACAAAACCGAAGTAATGACCGGTCGAATAGCGCATGAAAGCCACGGTGAGACAATACTCCAGACGGGCCATTACCTTGTTTATATTATTGTCAGTTCCATTAAAATCAAGATTGCGGATTAGTTTCAAGTCACGCTCCATGTCGTCAACAAAAAACATCCCGCGACTGAAACCAATATCATCGACCGTACGAAGAAAGGCAAGAAGAGTGTCTGCACGTTCGTCTACGCCATAACGGTCAATCCAAAGAAATACTCCACCATTCTGATAATAACTCCGTATATACTTGTCTTCAGCGCGCCCGCTGTCATTCGAAACGCACATTGCGACGATATTCTCGCGTATGCGGCGTGAACTTAAATCAAAAGCAGGCGTTTTCAAATCAGAAAACGCCTCCATTGTTATGTCTCTATTAGGATTTTGTTTACCTTGCCTGCAACCGGAAAACAGAAACAGCAGGCACACTAACATCAGTGGATAGATACCTTTCTCACCACCTTGCCTATTTTCAGTATGTAACAACCTTTTGGTATATTAAGTTCGACACGCTGTGCAGGACTCTCAATCTTTACTGTGGCCACCGGTTTGCCGGTAAGGGAAACGACCTCAAGAACAAGTCCCGAAGCACCCGTTACATGCAATGTAGACCGGTTGACTGTGATGTTTATATTGTTGCGTTCATCTACCTGCTCGGCAGCATTTGGCTCCTGTTCGGCGGTGCTTGCAACAGCAGGAACTGTAAACGCACTTACAAAAACGAATGCTAATATCAGTAGATTTCTTATCATGCTATTCTTGTTTTATATTTTTGCAAATATACGATTTTATAACGATACTGCAAAATTTTTATTGTAGAAAATACAATATCACAGTAAATTAAACGTTGAATACTGCCATTTCTTCCGCCAAAAACGTATTGGAGAACTCACAGCGAGCCTCTTCCAGCAATATTTTCTCGTCTTCGTAACGTGCCGAAAAATGACCTATAATGAGCTTTTTCACACCGGCATCGCGAGCTACCCTGGCTGCCTCGGTCGCCGTAGAATGGAAATATTTTACCGCCCGGGCCTGATTGTCATCACCATATGTACTCTCATGATATAGCATTGTGACGCCTCTTAACAACCTATGCAAGCCGGGCATATAGCGCGTATCACTGCAATAGGCATAGCTCCGCACTGGATCGGCCGGCAACGTAAGCCGTGAATTTGGTATAACATCTCCGTCAGGCGTGGTCCAATCCATGCCGCTCTTGATATTGTTTATCTGACTCACCGGAATATCATACACATCCAGCATATCCCGGCGTATGTGCGGCAATGTGGGTTTCTCCCTGAACAGGAACCCGCAACACGGCACCCTGTGCAGCAACGGAATGGTGGATACTGTGAGACTGCGGTCTTCATATATCACCTCGCTACGCGAAGTGTCTACAGGATGGAACATTACATCATACCCAAGATTCTGACAGAACAAATCAATCTGCGAACGGAATACCGGCTCCATCTCTGCAGTGGCGTAAATATGGAGCGGGGCTACGCGCCCGAGCATGCCGAACGTAGACAGCATGCCGAGCAGTCCGAAGCAATGGTCACCGTGCAGATGCGATATGAACACATGGTTTATCTTCGTGAATCTCAGCCGTGAACGGCGCAACTGCATCTGTGTGCCTTCACCACAATCCACCATAAACATCTTCTCACGTATCTCGACAATCTGAGACGATGCATAATGGCGCAATGTCGGCAAAGCACTGCCACATCCCAATATATGTACTCTGAAAGGTTCCACTTAAATCATATTAGATATAAAAACAGCTAAACACAACATTCGAAATACTATACATCATTTCAGTCTACCGTACTCGAAAAGATCTTCCTCATTCTTATATACCAAAGAGTCGGCATCCAACTTTACGATATCGTATACATTGATTTCCTCCTCGTCACCACCGCCCTCACGTACTGACTGTATCTCGATACGACCATTGACGATGCGCCATGTCTTATAGACAATGGTGCTTTGATCGATACTCTCCGCTATACCGCCGTCTTTAAGACTAATTCCTACAAAAGAACTGCCGTCGAGCGGATTGGGCATTACCCAATTACCCAACAGCGTTGTCTCGTTGATGACAAGCTGCGCAACAGTTTTATCATCGTTTAGCAACACCGCCATACGATCACCGCAGGCATACCCGCCCAGCACCTTTCCGTTTTCCTTTGCGTCGGTGATACTCAGAGAAAGGGTATCACCACTGTCTGTTATCATCTGAAGAGTGTTCATTGCCGACCCCTCGCCGCATATTCCGAAAACAGTCTTTTCGGCATTGACATACACTGTCGACGAATCCTCGCCGGCACTGTCAGGAGTTTGTCTGTTCTCACCGCCACATCCTGACAACAACATGACAGCAGCAATAAATGCCATTAATCCGGACTTCTTCATTATCAAATATTCTTTGGTGTTTGTTTTTTCTCAATTTCTTTCGCCTCGTTCCACAGAGCGTCCATTTCTCCGAGCGTCATATCTTTAAGCGGCTTGCCTATTTTTATACTGTGCTCCTCTATATAGTTGAACCGCCGTATAAACTTGGCATTGGTTTTCTCCAAGGCCGTATCAGGATTTATGTGATACAGACGTCCGGCATTGACCACACTGAAAATAAAATCTCCGAACTCCTCCATTGAACATTCTTTGTCTCCACGGACCAGTTCCGTCTCCAGCTCATCCAATTCCTCACGCACCTTGGCCCAAACATCATGCCTGTCTTCCCAATCAAAGCCTACGTTGCGGGCCTTGTCCTGAACACGATAGGCCTTTATCAGAGACGGAAGAGATTCGGGCACTCCCGAAAGCACACTCTTGTTACCGTCCTTTTCCTTCAACTTTATCTGTTCCCAGTTTTCTATCACCTTTTGAGCGGTATCAGCCTTCTGCATGTCGCCGCCATCACCGTTTTCACCATACGGCAAAGGTTTTGGAGCCGCCTGCCCCACCTGCGACGGATGATATACATGCGGATGACGGAATATCAGCTTGTCAGTCAGCTTGCCGCATACGTCAGCAATGTCGAACTTTCCGTTCTCCTCACCTATCTTTGCATAAAAACAAATATGCAGCAACACATCTCCAAGTTCCTTGCATATGTTTGACTCATCACTCTTCATCAGGGCGTCGCATAACTCATACACCTCTTCTATAGTGTTAGGTCTCAGACTTTCATTGGTCTGTTTCCTGTCCCACGGACATTTCTCTCTAAGCGTATCAAGCACGTCGAGGAAACGCCCGAATGCTTCCATTTTTTCTTCTCTTGTATGCATGAATATATTCTTTATCCATTGCAAAAATAAGCAACTTTGTCCATCCGGCCAAATTTATTGGAGTCATTTTACACTGAAACAGAAATGATACAGGCAAAACCATCATCGCAATTTACAGCCGTCCCGGATGCGGTTCAGCCATTCCACAGTATATCCACCACAACATCATAAATACGCCAGTTTACGGGAACGCCATTCCACGGAGACGGAACATCCTGACATCCTCCTCGTCAAGACCAATCCTGTCAATGGCTTCCGGCCGATTGTGATCGTTAAGATAATGCCTTTTCTGCGACACGTAACAATTGTCTGCCACTGACAGACTGTCGTTGCGGCAAACAGTGCTTATACCGCCCATAGACAACATGGTGTGAAACACCACAGAATTGCTCGCCACATTCCGCCTGCAGTTTGCTGCAAGTGCATTTACCGCCTTCGGATAGACCCGGCGATAAGATTCCGATGTCCATATCAAAAACGGTACGTGCATATCGTAGTACGAAGGAACCGGAGATGCATGCAGAAAAAGGTTACGACTATCATCAAAAATATTCTCGCCATGATCGGAAGTATACAGCATTGCAGATATAACACCGCTTCCGCCAATCATAGCCATGATGTCCGAAAGGAGCTTGTCCGTGCAGCGTATAGTGTTGTCATAGGCGTTCAACAGTTCCTGTCTGTTTGCCGCTACAGCCTCGGTAGCGCCGTCCGGACGGAAAACCGCCGAACCACTCGGATAGCGCTCGCGATAGTTGAAGTGCGAACCATATGTGTGGAGCACGACAAACAGTTTTCTGTAGCCTTTTTCCAACACATCCGCCATAAGTTCGACAAGCCGGCTGTCGGAAGGATTGCTTTCGGCCTTTGGTCCGTCTTTTATAAACTTCCACTCATCGGCCTCCATACCGAAGATGTCGATAAAAGAATGATTTGGACGCTGATTCGACAAAAAAACAGTATGAAATCCGGCTTCACGGAAAGCCGTGATGATGCTTTTTTCACGATATATCCGGTCATAATCCTCTGCCGAAGCGGCAGAAAGGAGCATTGGGACACTTTTGTGTGTTGTGTTGGACTGTGTTATAACATCAGTAAACACCGTAAGTCCCGATGCAGCAGAAAGCAGCGGAGTTGTATCACGGTCATAACCATAAATTCCGAAATTCATGGCACGGGCAGTCTCCCCCACCACAAGTACATATATCTCTGCACTGCCAGGATCGTGTACAGACCGTGCCCCGAAAGAGAATCCGGCTGATGTCTTCTCATAATCAGACGTGGCTTTGGCCCGATCCACAGCCAGCACAAGGTTGTAACACACATTCACGGGATACATGTCATTCTCCATTCTGTAATCCTTGTCGACAGAATATGCCACTGCAAGACACACAGCCCCTGCCATCACAGCCACAGCAGCAGCCTTACGTTGACGTCTGATGAAAGCAGTGTCAAGTTCCTCTTTCCTTATGATCGAACATATACCCAGCACAAGTACCGGAATGTAGATGGCAACCACCGTGACAATGGCCGGAACAAGATTGTCCAACAACTCAATAGCCTCATCGGCATTGGTTGTCACAAGATTCAGAAACATATCCACCGATATCACCGAGCGTCCGAATAGATAAAGCAGAACAATCTGGAACGCGGCAAAGAACATGAGAGGAAACATCACCCATGCCATTATCCCCGGACGCCGGCCGAACGTCATAGCCAACCATACTGCCGACACAGGAAAAACCACATTGGCAACTTTTCCCGGCAGTGACATCATCTCTGTAAAGTCAAGGGCCATGTTAGGTATTGTCAGCACGATGACGGTGAGGATGAAAAGACACCTGGGTGATACGCACCAATTGTATATTTTACTAAAAAGCTTCATTTATGTTGAATATAAATCCTGACTGTCCACCCTTGCCCAAACCGTAATCGAGCCTTACATTCACATCCTTCTTGAACTCCCAACGGTAGCCTATACCGAAATTGGGAAGTATCCTGTCTGCACGCAGAGAACCGAACTTTCCGAAAATAGTACCGGCCCCTGCCCATACGGCAATGCCGTTACGCTTCCAGACATGCTGCCTCAGTTCTGCCTGCATCTCTAACTTATGCTTGTCACGGTAACGCCCTTCATAGTATCCACGCATGGAATAGGAATTTCCAAGACGTGCCATCATACTCCATGGCGGATTGCCGAAATTCATCTCTCCGCGAACATCGGTGGCAAGAACAGCGCCGTGCCAAAGCCTGCCGTATACGTCCAAACGGACATTGGTGCTGCTGAAAACATGGCAGTTGCCAAGAACCCGCGGTCTGAAAATCTGTGACAGGTTCATATACATGCCTTTCTTAGGATTGGTCAGCACATCACGCAAATCATATACAAACGACACTCCAATACCTACATTCCATGTGGTTCGGTCCATACCTTCAAACATTTCGGGCCTCTCTATGTCCGCTCCACGCACATAGTCTAAAGCAATAGACGGGCCGAGATACATATTTCCGGCTATGCGGAACATGAAACCGGCTTGTGTCTGAGCCTGCCACCGCTCCATTTTGCTCTCGTTGGCATCGTTATTGCCCTTTTCGTAGCCAATGCCCCAATACTTGCATGGAAAGGAATAGAAATAGGCGGTGTATTCCAGACGGTATCTGTCTTTAGGGAAAATATGCGTGCCGCGGACTCCAAGCATATAGAATCCCACGGTAGACACATCGCCGAACAGACTCACATTGGACGGAGGCAAGAGCGTATCCCGGCGGTCGGCACGGTAAAGTCCGGCAGCGACAAGCCCTAAACCGAACTTTGTGTCGGTGCTGTAATGCGGGCCTCCGATGATACTGAAGTCAAACTTCTTGTACTCCTTGGGTTTGTTGGCCTCATTGAAATAGTCAAGCAGACGGTTTATCAGTCCGCGCTTATTCCACGTACTGTCATTCTGTGCCTTACTCTGTGCCACAACTTTACCATCTGCATAAGCTATATCTTCGGCAACAACTGTAGCTAAAGGCAGAATTGCCAGCAATATGGGCAGAATTTTTCTTATCATCAGTACACCAATTTCACATTATCCACCCACAGCGTGTTACCAGGCGTACCTATATACGCACCTCCATGACTCGACGCAAACTGTAACGCCATGTGTGTGGGACACTCGTCGGCCTTGGCCCATCCCGTCTCAACCACGGATACGCTTTTACCCTTGCTGTTGCGGGCGTAGTCACCGTTGCGCAGTCCCATCAGCTCGGCGTCGTAGCCAATCATCTTGGTTATGTCACCGTAGTGTATCTTGTAGGTGGCGCCGTTCACCCATCCGTCTGTCGTCTTGCCGTATTTCACAACCATAGTACCCACGCGCTTGGCCGTGATATTTCCATTGGCATCCTCCGACCGCTTCTGCAGTACAAACACAGCTACAGCATAGTCTTGCCCCAGCACTGTGCTCTTGCTGCTGAAACCAGTCTGCTTGATGCGGTTCCTATCGCCAGGCACCAGCACTTTATAATCAAACTTCAAGGCCTTTGGGCGACCGGTGAATGGTATGCCCCAGTTAAGATTCTTCGGGCCTTCCTTCGTCCCGGTGACAGGCTCGGCCATGTCGCCCAGATATAGTGAACCGGCGGCCAGCACCTTTATATTCATCAAGCCGAGCACCCTCACACTCTCTATGTGTGTGGTCAACTTGGCGCAATATCCGTTGTCGCGCTTGGCGCGTATCACCGAGCAATTGGTCTTAACCACACCCATCACTTTAGCCATTACGTTCGACGTGCCCCATGGTGAGCCTCCCAAATTGGTGTATGCCTTGTTGCCTTCAATAGTCTTGTCGGGACCTACTTCATAAAGTGTTTTGGTTTTGCCTCCGATTATAGCCGACTCGTGTATATTGCGTATCACCCAATGGTCCATATCGCCATATTTCAGCAACTCTTCCTTAACACCTTGCTGCGCGATTGACGGTATTACCGAAATGAATACTCCGGCAAGCAACATAACTGTAAGAGTTAATATTCTTTTCATGCTACCTGACTTTGAGAATAATTTCAGGCAAAGATACAGCAATTAAAATGAATCAGAAAACTATTTGCAACAAATCGGTTTTCAATCTCTTAAAATTTGTATCTATTAACAATAATACAATGGGAAGCACCATGAATAGCAAATATTTGAACTGGCAACAGCACCGTTATACGACTTGAAACTAAAGTCAATAACATTACTCGGTAAAGTCAATAAGATTAGTGAGTAAAGTTATTGACTTTACCGAGTAATATTATTAACCTTATTTTCAAATGCGGCCAAAGTCATAATTGCAAACGGGAAAAAAGTCATGCAGCGGCGTAGACAAACGGAAGGAGGCGCAACGAGAGTCTTTATTGTATCACGACAAAAAGCCCGCTATACAGTAATATAACAATGTGCAATGCCGCCTTGTATAGCAAACATTATAACGATGTATATAGCGTTGAAACTTGTAAAACAGCGCACTAAAAGCTATCTTTGCACCGTTGAAAGACAACAAACTTAATTAATAATCATTTTAAAAGAACCATAAAAACCATGGCAATAGAAATCAGATTGAAGAAGTACAAGAACAAAACAAAGAGTTCATATGGCAAATGGTATGCCCAAACAGTGACACTGGGCACGGTAGGAACGAAAGAGATAGCGCAACATATATGCCAAAACTCGTCGTTCACCGAGGGCGACGTGCTTGGTGTTCTCCAGCAGTTGACCGGAGAGATGCAGCGCGCATTGCAAAGCGGTATGGCAGTAAGAATGGACGGCATAGGCCGATTCCGTATCGTGGCCGAAAGCGTTGGGGTGAGAAACCAGTCCGACTTCAACATTCAAAAACACATCAAGGGCGTAAGAATAAAGTTTTTGGCCGAGGGACACAGAGACGCCATAACATGGAAAGTTATACGCCCGATGACCGTAAACTCGAACGTATCAAAAAAAATTTGGACTATTCCAATTAAGAATTGATAATTGAGAATTTATAATTGATAATTATGATTAGCACTGTGTGGCGATACGGTAGTAATCATAATTATCAATTATAAATTCTCAATTATCAATTTGAAAGAACTACTCGAACACCTCCTCTATATCTATCATCTCATCGCTAACCTCTGTCATTCCGCCGTCGTCAGCACTTTCATCGTAAGACTCACAAGGATCGTAATCACTCGGCAAGTCAAAGACTGCATTTTCGTTATACCCCAAACGCTTGTCGGCAAAAACACTGCGCATATAATAGGCGAATATAGGCAAGGCCATAGTGGCACCCTGCCCCATCGTCATAGTGTCGAAGTGAATGTCGCGGTCGTCTCCTCCCACCCATACGCCACTGACGAGTGTCGGGGTCACACCCATAAACCATGCATCACTGTTCTTATTTGTTGTACCGGTCTTGCCACCGATATCCCCCTTCAGATTATATTTGAAGCGCAGACGTCCGGCCGTACCGCCGTTTACAACACCTTTCAGCATGTAAAGCATCTTGTGGGCACTCTCCTCGCTAATGACCTCGTTCATACGCGGCTGAAATTGTGTTATCAGATTACCCTCATTGTCCTCTATACGAGTGACGAAAAGCGGGGCGCTGCGTATGCCGTGATTCACAAAAGCCGTGTATGCGCTCACCATCTCTGCCACTGAAATGTCGCAAGGTCCGAGACACAATGACATGGAAGGATGGATTTCGGGATTACGTATGCCATATTCGTGCAACAGATCGACAAATGCCTCAGGTTGCAGTTTGTCCATAAGATATGCCGATATCCAGTTGTTGGACTGGGCCAGTCCCCACTTCAGCGTCACCAGTTCCCCATAGCGGCTGTGACCGGAGTTGCGCGGAGTCCACGGTTTGCCTGCGACAATGTATGTCTGCTGTACGTTGGGGACTTTGTCGCACGGCGAGAATCCGTTTTCCATGGCAAGCGAATACAGGAAAGGCTTGATTGTAGAACCCACCTGACGGCGGCCTTCCATGCACATGTCATAATTGAAATGTATGAAATCAAGACCACCGACATATGCCTTTACCGCTCCATTCTGCGGACTCATACTCATGAACCCGCACCGCAAAAACGACTTGTAATAACGTATGGAGTCCATCGGTGTCATCACAGTGTCTATCTCCCCATGATATGTAAATACCGACATTTCGGTTGGTGTACGGAATGCCTTCTTTATCTCTTCCTCAGAGGCTCCGGCTGACTTCATGGCACGATAACGCTCGCTCTGATTCACCGAACGTGCAAGTATCCTACGCACCTGTTCGGCCGTAAGGGCACCGGTGAATGGAGCGTTTGGCTTCTTTCGGTTTTCACGGTTGAAAGCCGGCTGAAGAAACTTCACCACATGATCGTAAACAGCCTTCTCGGCATATTCCTGCATACGCGAGTCGATGGTCGTATAGAATTTCAGTCCGTCGGTATAGACATTGTACGGCTCTCCGTTCTTCTTGAAATTCTTGTTGCACCAGCCATAAAGCGGGTCTGTCTCCCAATTGATGGAGTCCTGATGATACTTCACATAGTTCCACGACGGATAGTCGCTACGCTCTGGCTTCTTGGCCATTACATAACGACGCAGAAAATCGCGGAAATACGTAGCGATACCATCCTTATGGTCTGAGACGTGAAAATTGAGATTGAGCGGCTCGGCCGAATATTTTTCATACTGTGCATCCGTGATATAACCGGCCTTCTGCATCTGCATCAGCACAACGTTACGACGGTCGCGGCTTCGCTCCGGATGTCGCACTGGATTGTAATATGAAGGATTCTTACAAAGTCCGATAAGCGTAGCCGCCTCGTTGACAGTAAGATCGCGGGGCTCCTTGCCGAAATAAGTATTGGCAGCGGTTTTTATTCCCACGGCATTATGCAGGAAATCAAAATAATTGAGGTAGAGAGCTATAATCTCATCCTTGGTGTATGTACGCTCCAGATTTACGGCGATAACCCACTCTATCGGTTTCTGCATCAGCCTTTCGGTTACACTATGCGCCTTGACGGAATACAACTGCTTGGCCAGCTGCTGCGTTATGGTAGAGCCGCCTCCGGCGCTGACCTGTCCGAAGATGCCACGCTTCACGACAGCGCGGCCAAGAGCAAAGAAGTCAATGCCCGAATGCTCATAAAAGCGTACGTCTTCGGTGGCCACAAGCGCTTCAACAATATGCGGGGAAAACTGTGAATAGTCTACACATACTCGATTCTCCTTATTATAATTCCACGTGCCCATCACTTTACCATCGGCCGAAATCACCTGTGTAGCAAAGCGATTGATAGGATTCTGCAAGTCCTCAATAGGTGGCATATATCCTATCCATCCTTTCGATATTGCATAAAAGGCACCGGCGGCGCCAAGTACGACAACAGCAAGCAGAGACCACAGAAAATGAACAAAAATCTTTCTCATTTCTCAGAATATTCGTCTATCTTTCTTTTTATATCCGTGCAAAAATATATATTTTCGTTCATATATGGAAAAATAAAACAGATTTTCTACCGATTAACCATCTTTAAATCGGAAATAATGTGTAACTTAGCGCTCAAAATCAAAAACAACTTTACAGAAGGAATGGAAAAGCATGATTTTGTGACTATTGCCAACATCAGCAAGGAAAAAATCCTTTATATGATAAAGATGGCACAAGAGTTTGAGAAACATCCCAACAGGGAAATCCTGAAAGGCAAGGTTGTTGCCACACTGTTCTTCGAGCCTTCCACACGCACACGACTGAGTTTTGAGACAGCAGCCAACCGTCTCGGCGCACGCGTCATCGGATTTGCCGACCCGAAGATAACAAGCGGGACGAAAGGCGAGACCCTGAAAGATACCATACTTATGGTGGCCAACTACGCTGACGTAATCGTAATGCGCCATTATATAGAAGGAGCCGCACAGTATGCAAGCGAGGTGTCACCGGTGTCCATCGTCAACGCCGGCGACGGAGCCCACCAGCACCCGTCACAGTGTATGCTCGACCTTTATTCAATATACAAGACACAAGGCACACTCGAAAACCTGAACATATATCTCGTCGGCGACTTGAAATACGGACGAACCGTCCACTCGCTCATAATGGCCATGCGCCACTTCAACCCGACGTTCCATTTCGTAGCACCGACGGAACTTGCCATGCCCAACGAATACAAGATATACTGTCAGGAACATGGCATCAAATACGAGGAACACACAGACTTCAACGAAAAACTCATCTCCGACGCCGACATCCTATATATGACCCGAGTTCAGAAAGAACGTTTCTCGGACCTGATGGAATATGAACGGGTAAAGAACGTGTATATATTGCACAACGACATGCTGGCCGGAGCCAAACCAAACCTTAAAATACTTCATCCGCTGCCACGCGTAAACGAGATAGCATATGATGTGGACGACAATCCACATGCATACTACATACAACAGGCCGGCAACGGACTATTTGCACGTCAGGCCATATTCTGCGACGTACTCGGACTGACACTCGATGACGTAATAAACGATAAAACAATAATCAATCCTTGATTAATTCCTGGGACTGAAGTTAAACATAACGATATGAACAAGAATGAAATGCTTGTGGCCGCAATACAGAACGGCACGGTGATAGACCATATTCCGACGGAAAAGACATATCAGGTGGTCAGCCTGCTCAAACTCGAGGAGTTGACCACACAAGTGACGATAGGCTACAACTACCACTCAAAGAAACTCACCCGAAAGGGAATTATCAAAGTGGAAGACAAGTTCTTCACCGACGAAGAGATATCGCGCCTGTCAGTGGTAGCACCAAACATAGTACTCAACATTATACGCGACTATGAAGTGGTGGAAAAGAAAACGGTGACCACACCGGACGAACTGACCGGAATTGTAAAGTGCAACAACCCCAAGTGCATCACCAACAACGAACCGATGAGAACACTTTTCCATGTCACAGACAAGGAGCACGGCACCCTGAAATGCCATTACTGTGAGAAAGAGCAGGATATAGACAAGGTGGAATTGATATAAATTCCACCTTGTTCCGTTATTCCACCTTGTTTTTATTGCATAGCTAAGAAATAATAACTAATTTTGCAACGGCTGTTTTTATACAGGATAATAATCATCAAATATATAACATTCTGAAACAATGAAAAGAGATCAAGAGATTTTTGACCTTATCGAGAAAGAGCATCAGCGTCAGCTTAAAGGCATTGAACTCATCGCATCAGAAAACTTTGTAAGTGACGAGGTTATGGAAGCCATGGGTTCCTATCTTACCAACAAGTATGCCGAAGGATATCCCGGAAAACGCTACTATGGCGGTTGCGGTGTGGTGGACCAGGTAGAACAGCTCGCCATCGACCGCGTATGCAAACTCTTCGGTGCGGAGTACGCCAACGTGCAGCCCCACTCCGGAGCACAGGCCAACGCCGCCGTACTGCTTGCCGTACTAAATCCCGGTGATACGTTCCTCGGCCTCAACCTTGCCCACGGCGGACATCTTTCACACGGTTCGGCTGTCAACACATCGGGCATTCTGTACAAGGCCGTCGGTTACGACCTCAACCCCGAGACCGGACGCGTGGACTACGACCAGATGGAAAAGCTCGCACTGGAGAACAAGCCGAAACTCATCATTGGCGGAGGTTCGGCATACAGCCGTGAATGGGACTACAAACGCATGCGCGAGATTGCAGACAAGGTCGGAGCTCTACTGATGATAGACATGGCACACCCCGCAGGACTCATAGCTGCCGGACTGCTTGACAACCCCGTGAAATATGCCCACATAGTCACCTCCACAACCCACAAGACCCTGCGCGGCCCGCGTGGCGGTATAATCCTAATGGGCAAGGACTTCGAGAACCCATGGGGCCTCACCACACCAAAAGGACAGGTGAAGATGATGAGCCAGCTGCTCAACTCAGCCGTATTCCCCGGACAGCAAGGCGGCCCGCTCGAACACGTCATCGCAGCCAAAGCCGTAGCTTTCGGAGAAGCGCTGCAACCGGAGTTCAAAGAATGGGCAGCACAGGTACAGAAAAACGCCAAAGTACTGGCCGATGAATTGACCAGGCGTGGCTTCACCATCGTCAGCGGTGGCACCGACAACCACTCCATGCTCGTAGACCTGCGCTCCAAATATCCCGAGCTTACAGGCAAGGTGGCCGAGAACGCCCTCGTAGCTGCCGACATCACCGTAAACAAGAACATGGTGCCATTCGACAGCCGCAGCGCATTCCAGACCAGCGGCATACGCCTCGGCACTCCGGCTATAACCACACGTGGTGCAAAGGAAGACTTGATGGTGCTCATCGCCGAACTCATCGAGGAAGTACTCAACGACCCGGAAAACGAAGAGGTGATAGCAAACGTACGTGCACGTGTCAATGAAACAATGAAGAACTATCCGCTGTTTGCATATTGATAAATACCCAAACAAGGATATCCGACACTAACGACCAAAAAGGGGCTCTGAGATACAATTGAATCTCAGAGCCCCTTTTTGGTCGTTAGTGATTTCTCCTCCAAAAGAATCACAGCATGACAACACGGAATGCATATGGCGGCAGAGTGACCGTCAGCTTGCCATCGGCACTTTTCGTGTACGTGCCACGTTCCACTGAAACACGGGTCTGCCCCGGCTTGCCGCTATATCCTTCGTAACGAACGACATTCGCTATCGGCAGACTTTTCGCATCTACTGTAACGGTCAGCTCGACAGGCAGCACATTGGCTATCTTGAGAAAAGCCTGGCCCGTCCTGCTGTCGCGCACTACACTTGTCGCCACACGATGCCCGGCCACACTGTCGATAGCCATTGTCGAAACGACATACTGATTGCCTGAATATGTAGAGAATAGTCGCTGCGTTTCGTAACTCGGTGTTCTGTCAACGCCCTTGTTGTCGAAATATATCATGTCCGGACTCCAGTTGCTGTGTCCGTTCTTTGAAAGCAACGGAGCATAAGACGTCATGGCTACCACATCGGCATTACGCTCTATATTGCACAAATGCACGGCCTCGGCCAGCGCACAGTCGATATTGCCCTTGCCTTGACGTGCGGCATACTCACCGAGATATACCTTCGGGCCCTTGCGGTCGTAGTTGTCGTAATAAGTCTGATTGTTCAGGAACCATCCCACACTTTCATAATAATGTTCGTCAACCATGTCAAAGACCTCTTTGTTGTCTTTGGCAAACTTCCATCCTTCAACATAATCGGACGAAGGATAATGGAACGGGCCCACTGTGCCACAGACGACAATATCGGGATAGCGCTCTTTGATAGCCTTGCATATCATGAGACAGCGCTCTTCAAACGTTGTCGAAATGATATCCTCGTTGCCAATACCGATATACTTCAGGTTGAACGGAGCCGGATGGCCTGCCTCGGCACGCATCTTTGCCCATTTGCTCGTAGCCGGATCGCCATTTGCCCACTCTATCAGATCGAGCATCTCCTGTATGTAAGCCTGCATTTCATCCATAGGAATTCCACCCTGCTGACCGCCATATCCATCCTCGTCCGGACCGGAATTCTGGCATGGCACACCGGCCGCCAATACGGGCAACGGTTCGGCATTCATATCTTCGCAGAACTGGAAATACTCATAGAATCCAAGTCCGCGTGTCTGATGATAGTTCCAAATGTTGCGGTCGGGCACACGGTCTTCAAGCGGTCCCACGGTGTGATGCCAATGGTAGATATTTCCCAAACCGTCGCCATGGCTCATACATCCTCCGGGAAAACGCACAAACTTCGGGTGCAAATCGGCAATGACTTGTGCCAGATCTTTGCGCAAACCGTTTTTATGTCCGTTGAACGTATCCTGAGGAAACAGGCTTATCATGTCCACAGCCGCCTCATTACCTTTCTCAGGCACAATCATCAGTTCTGCCTTTTCGGCCGATTCGGATGCTTCGAGCACTGCGTCATACCTATGCCACTCTTCACCGGCACCCTTTGTATCTATGCGTGCCGACGCTATCACACGCCCGCCGTCTACAAGTGCCACGGTAAATCGTTTGGCCTGTCCGCCGATATTACGCACACGGAAACTGAAATCATACTTTGCCCCACGTTCTATACGCATACCGTCCCATCCCGAATTATACAGCGTATCGGCTGTAAGAACGGCATAATGGGGATTGTTCTTGCTCAACGGGCCGTCTGTCATAATCCTTATATCACCTCCCGACGAGCGCCACGCCGTAGCGGCTCCCCACTCACGACGATCGGCCGAAGTGTATTCGAAGTCACGATTCTGCACCATTTCAGCATACAGTCCGCCGTCGGCAGCATAGCTTATATCCTCAAAGAAAACACCAACGAGCTTGTCGCTGATGGCTTTCTGACGTTTACCGTCTATAGTCATAGCGGCCTTCACACCCTTTCCGCCCAAAGCCTCGAACAGCCGTCCGTCGTCAGCAAGTTTTTCACCATAGCGTGCGCTCTCCGTGGCAAGTTTGGCAAAATAGTTTACCAACGTATCAGTCCGGTCTTGCCCAACATTCCACATATATCCAGTAAAAGTGTTGTCTCCAATCTTTACCGTGTCCGGCATGACATATGCATCGGCATATTCAGCCGGAGTAGCAGCCACATCAGGTGTGAAATGGCGGAACGCTGCGTCGGTCGATGTCTTGCGCACACCGCCGTCCTTGGTCTTGAAAAGCACGGTATAGCGCCCACCGCCGTCATGACGTATCACCGGAGCGAGACACCCCTTGACAGACATTCGCGGATAGTCCTGCGGGCGCCATGTGACAAGGTCTGCCGACCAAGCCACGGCAAAGCACGGTGAATAGTCGTTCACCTGAAACACAACGGCATAGCCACCACTCTCCAAACGGGTAATAAACGGTGAATACATCCGTTTTTCCGCCCCCCAACGCGAATAATCGGAAGAGAAAAGCTGTCCGATGTGTCTGAATGTGCTGTCGTTGACGGCATACGCCGCATGAAATCCATGCTTTTCACCCGGACTGTACAGGAACAGCCGTGACTCACTGGCTGCCGGTTCAGCTTCTTTACGGTCGGCCTTGCCAGCCGCCACCACCGTCGCCTGACCCATCATGAGCAGTGAAAGCAAGGATAGAGTAAGATGATTCTTCATAATCTGAAAGTTCTATATGTTTTTTTCTTTTATGGTTAGTTCTTAAATTCCAAATATCCCTCACGTATATTTACGTTTTATGCCGCGAAGATACTTATTTATGTCCATAACTACAAATTTATTTCCCTTGACAGAATCTTAAAGATGGTTAAAAGCGTCTTTCGTTTCAATAATTGAAAAAAAATAAGTACCTTGCAACGTTTTTCAGAGCAAGACAGACTATTATACAAGATAACATCAAGATTATGACTGATTTACATATAAAAACAGATAGAATATTGAAAGCAACCGTGACTACGCTTTTCACTACTGCGACTATGCTACTCTTGAATCCTCCAACAATTGAAGCCCAACAATTAAAGGCCTCACTATCGCACTATTCCACTGACGACGGTCTGGCAAGCAATGCTGTTTCGTGCATAAGGCAAGACGACTATGGATATGTATGGATAGCCACATGGAACGGGTTGTCACGTTTTGACGGTTTTTCGTTCTACAACTATGATACGGGTAGCGCAAGCGGTATCTCTATGTTGCATAACCGTATCATAGACATTGCGACAGACCAGCAACAGAACATATGGATGAGAATGTACGACGGACGCATCTTCGTGCTCAACCGTATCACCGATACGATAGAGAATCCGTTACGGAAAATTTCCGGATACCGGAATTTCAAGACGTCGCAGCCCCTAACCATCACATCTGCCGGCGATGTGATGGCCGTAATAGACGGTGTAGGCATATACTGTATGAGACTCGACCGCAACGGTATGAAAACCAAACTGATAGACACCGGCAAACTCACCGTGACATCAATAGCTGAAGGTTATCGCGACGATATATGGGTGGGCACGGACAATGGCATACACCGTCTCAATATGAACAACGATAACATTGAACGTAATGGTTTTTTCCCCGATGAGCACATCAAATGCATGTACTCCAACGGATACAACATTTACGCCGGAACACAATCAGGACACATCCTGTCTTTCGCATACGGACAGGAGCCGAAAACAATAAAAGAGATGGGACAGACCATATCATCGATATTCGTAGACAGCCACGGACTTATGTGGTTCACCACTGACAAGCAGGGAGTATCGCGGATGAACATGGAAACAGGCGACGTGAAAGACTTCACCCAAAAAGTGGCTGTACCCGAATACGACGTGCGCGGGGCAAAGATATCGGAGGTGAACCATACCGTATGGATAAACATGAACCACGGAGGCTTCGGATACTACAACCGCGAGACCGACAATGTAGAGTATTTCCACAATGACCCGACCAATTCATGGAACCTTTCAAACACGGTGGCGACCTATCTGGCACTGCCCGAGGGTGTGGTATGGGAATCAACAATACGCAAAGGACTCGAAAAACTGGAACTGCTCAAACAGACCATACATCGCAGACAACTGTTTTCTGACAACAACGAAGTGAACCTCAACGAGATACGCGCCATTCATTACGACGTACGGAGCCGACAGCTGCTCATGGGCAACAAATACAGCAACCTGATATTCATGACACCCGACGACAGCGTGACTTCCATAATCAGCGATGACGGTAGCGGACACATGCTGGGACGCATCTACGGTATCAATCGTGACAGAGACGGCAACTACTGGATTTGCTCGAAAGGCACTGGAGTAATCAGAATAGCACCCGACAAAGACAACAGTACCGGCAGGTTCACATTCTTCACCAACGACAGAGAAAATCCCGCAAGTCTCAGTTCCAACAACGCCTATCGCTCTGTAGAGGACAAGAACGGGAATATCTGGGTGGCCACATACGGAGGAGGAGTAAACATAATTACCAAAGACGGCAACGGGCGATATGTCGCACTCAACAACCGCAATGTAATGAGGCACTATCCGCGCAACTCATATCATAAAGTGAGAACAATGGCCATCGACAAGGAAGGCAACGTATGGGCCGGAACCACAGACGGGCTTCTTATAATGTCATACTCTGACAACAAGATCAGAATGCTGCGCGTGTCGGAGACAACAAACGGTGAACGCGACCTGAAGAGCAAAGACATCGTAACACTGGCATGCGATGCCGACGGCTCGATGTGGATAGGCACCAACGGCGGCGGCCTGAGCCACACTGTAGGAAAAGACGAAAACGGCAATTGGCTATTTGAGACATTCGACATCAAGAGCGGACTGCCGTCGGAGGAAATCAAAAGCATCACTTTTGATGAAAAAGGCAATGTATGGCTGGCTACCGATCACATGATATGCTCGTTTGACGTGAAAAAGCGCATATTCAGCACATTCTCCATGCTTGACGGTGTGGACGACACCATATTCTCGGAAGGTGCGGCAATAACAATGCCTGACGGCAACATCATCTTCGGCACACTAAACGGATACTACATTGTAGACCGCAAAAAACTGAGCACCCAGACCGGCTCTATGCTAAAACTGAAAATCACAGACTTCTATATGGACGGCATACTGATGAGCCCGAGGCTCAACGGTGATTTCAACGCGTATGTACCCGACTGCAAAGAAGTAAACCTACCCGATGCGGACAGGAATATTTCATTCCGCTTTGCCGCACTAAACTATCAGTTGCAACATCGTGTGCACTACCAATACATGATGGAAGGCATAGACAGCGAATGGAAGAATGCCGACAAGTCGCGCACGGCAACGTACGCCGGACTGAAGCCCGGCAAGCATCGTTTCATGGTGAAGGCTTTCCTTCTCGAATCGCCCGACAACTATGACATACGCACTATCGACGTGATTGTGCCACGAGATTTCATGTTTTCCTCTGATGCAGTCTGGATATATATGGTGATTATATCCGCACTAATCTTAACAGGAATGTATTTGTATCAGGAAAGACTGAAAAAAAGCAGTGAAAAACTTGGCAAGTTGAAATAATCACATTAACTTTGCAAACAGAAAGGTATATTAGCCGCATCGGTTAGATTGGGATACTCATCAAATAAACTGAAAACCGAGAATACTTCTCTTATCAATGGCGGGCCACAATCTTCCATCGGGAAGACAGCAGACAATGCCGGTGGATTACAAAGATGGAGAGCTCTCAAATCTTATCTTAATAGGAGTTTTCATCACATCACCGGTGCGGCTCTTTTTTTGTATCATCACAATTACCGGATAAAACAAACGACAAACATCATGTTTTCAGGAATAATTGAAGAATTTGCCACTGTCGTGGCTATAAGAAAAGACCGTGGGAACATTGATTTCTCACTGAAATGTTCATTCGCCGACGAACTCAAAACAGATCAAAGCGTGGCCCACAACGGAGTATGCCTGACGGTGGTGAGCATAGCCAACGGCACATACACTGTCACGGCAATGAAGGAGACGCTCGAGCGTAGCAATCTCAGTTTGCTGAAAGTGGGCGACAAGGTAAACATAGAGCGTTCGATGCAGATGAACGGACGCCTTGACGGTCATATCGTTCAAGGGCATGTAGACTTAACGGCACGTTGTACAGCCATGGAAGATGCCGATGGAAGCACATACTTCACATTCACATACGAAACCGACAAGGAGATGGCACGACACGGCTACTTTACTGTAGACAAAGGCAGCGTAACTGTCAACGGTGTGTCTCTCACTGTATGCAACCCCACAGCCGACACTTTCCGGGTGGCCATAATACCGTACACGCTTGAACACACCAACTTCTGCGATATCCGTGTCGGCTCGGTGGTCAACATCGAATTCGATATCCTTGGAAAATACATCGCAAGACTGAGCCAATTGTAAACAAACATTAAAAGCGCCAAATCTCATCGAGGATTTGGCGTTATTATTCTACTAACTTCCGACATATATACATTATTTTTTCATAAAGAATATATTCTTCTTAATTTTGCAGCGTAAAAAACAAACGGAAGAATATGAACAAAGGTATTATGCTCATCGGAACCATTCTGCTGACCGCTGTATCTGCCAGCGCAGACAATCCGAAGAAATGGACGTTGGAGGAATGTATAAACTATGCTATGACCAACAACATAACTCTGAAAAAGACACGGTTGGAAAAGCAATCGGCAACCGAAGACCTGAAACAATCGAAAGCCGCATTACTGCCTTCGTTTAATTTATCAACCAATCAGTCGATCGGTTACCGACCGTGGGTAAACGATGGCGTAAGTACGGTAAACAACGGCACCGTATCCACAAGCATAAACAAGACATCTTATAACGGAAGCTACGGGTTGAATACAAGTTGGACCGTATGGAACGGTAACCGTAACCTCAACACCGTCAAACAGAACAGACTGGCAGAACAGCAGGCAGAACTGAACTCTGACATTACTGCCAACAGCATACAGGAACAGATAATCCAATTGTACGTACAGATTCTGTATCTGAAAGAAGCTATCAATGTCTGCCGCAACAACTACGAGACGGCACTCAAGAACGAAGAGCGCGGCAAGGAAATGGTTGAAGCCGGAAATATGTCGAAAGCCGACTTGGCACAACTGACGGCACAGACCGCTACAGACAAATATAACATTACAGAAGCGGAAAGCAATCTGGCCGGATACAGGCTGCAACTTAAACAGTTGCTTGAGATAACCGGCGAGGAGGATTTTGACATATACATACCTGAAATATCCGACAACAAGGCCATGAAAGAGATTCCACCGCTCGAGACTGTATATGAAACGGCCCTGACCACACGCCCCGAAATAGAGAACGGCAGACTGGCAATAGAAAACAGCAAGTTAGGCATATCTATAGCAAAATCCGGCAAGATGCCGACGATAAGCCTTACCGGAGGAGTTGGCACAAACACGACATCAATGAATTCAAGAACATGGGGCACACAGATTAAAACAAACATGGACGCATCCGTTGGAGCGACATTGAGCATACCCCTCTTCGACAACCGCTCAACGCGTACCGCCGTAAACAAGGCCAAACTGCAACAGGAAGAGAGTCTGCTCGACCTTCAGGACCGACAAAAACAACTGTACAGCACAATCGAGGGGTATTGGCTCGACGCCTATACCAACCAACAGAAGTTCAAAGCCGCACAAGCCAGTGTGGAAAGCGAACAAGCCGGATATGATCTTGTGAGCGAGCAATTTCGCCTCGGCATGAAAAACATCATAGAGCTGATGACAGGCAAGAACAATCTGCTCAACGCACAGCAGAACCGACTTCAAAGCAAGTACATGACAATACTCAACATACAGATACTGAACTTTTACAAAGGAGAGCCGGCAAAACTATAACCAAACAATAACATCATTCACAACAATATGAAAAGAATAAGCAAAATATGGATAGGCGTAATTGCCGTGGCAATAATCGCCGTTGCAGTATGGATGCTGTCGGGAATAAAAAAAGAGCGGCAGATTTCGTTCGAGACAGACAAAGTGAAAAAAACCGATATACAAAACAGCATCACCGCCACGGGAACCATCGAACCCGTAACATCGGTCACGGTAGGCACACAGGTATCGGGAATTGTCAGCAAACTGTTCGTTGACTACAACAGTGTGGTGAAAAAAGGACAGATAATAGCCGAACTTGACAAGACGAACCTGACAAGCGAACTAAACACCGCCAAAGCCAACCTGTCAAGCGCGCAAAGCACATTGGCATACGAAACAGCCAACTACAAACGTTACAAGACATTGTTTGACAAGGGGCTGGTGAGTGCCGACGACTATGAGAACGCCGAACTGAGTTATCTGAAAGCCAAAGAGGCCGTAGCCACATCAAGAGAAACGGTACGGAAAGCACAGACCAATCTAGGCTATGCCACAATAACATCGCCAATAGACGGTGTTGTATTGTCGAAATCGGTAGAAGAAGGCCAGACTGTGGCTGCCAGTTTCAGCACTCCCGAACTGTTCAACATAGCCCAAGACCTGACAGACATGCGAGTGGTAGCTGACGTAGATGAAGCGGACATAGGCGACGTGCACGAAGGAGAGCGCGTCACGTTCACTGTGGATGCTTATCCTAACGACACATTCGAAGGAGAGGTTACCCAAGTGCGTCAGGAAGCCACAACAACAAACAATGTCGTAACATATGAAGTTGTAATAAGCGCCCCGAATGCCGACCTGAAACTGAAGCCAGGACTCACAGCCAATGTAACCATATACACATCCGGGAAACAGGGTGTATTGGTTGTCCCCAGCAAAGCACTGAGACTGATGCCAACGGCAGAAACTGTCGGCAACAAATACAAGATTGCCGACAACAACGGAAAGAACAAAGTATGGACATTCGACGGGAAGACCCTTACAGCACATAACGTACAGACCGGAATGACCGACGGGGTGAACACCGAAATAGCCGGCGACATAACCGAAGGAACAGTCATCGTTACCGAGATTAACGAAATCGGTACTGGGGACGCACAGGAGCAAAGCCGTGAACAATCACCATTCGCACCGGGTCCGAGGAAAAATGAAAAGAAAAAATAACCATGCCGAAAGACAATAAAATAGTAATTGAACTGCAGGACGTAAAGCGCAAGTTCGTTGTAGGCAACGAACTTGTACAGGCACTGCGCGGGGTTTCGTTCAAGATATATGAAGGTGAGTTTGTCACGATAATGGGCAAGTCCGGCTCCGGCAAATCGACACTGCTCAACCAACTGGGATGCCTTGACACACCGTCAAGCGGTGAGTATTTTCTTGACGGCGTTGCAGTGAGTTCCATGTCAAAGTCGCAAAGAGCAGTGCTGCGCAACCGCAAGATAGGCTTCATCTTCCAAAACTACAACCTGCTGGCCAAGACTACAAGTGTGGAGAACGTGGAACTGCCACTGATGTACAACAGTGATGTCAGTGCCGAGGAACGCCGACGACGCGCCGTAGAAGCTCTTAAAGCAGTAGGATTGGGCGACCGCCTGTACCACAAGTCGAACCAAATGTCGGGAGGACAGATGCAGCGTGTGGCCATAGCCCGTGCGCTGGTCAACAATCCCGCAGTTATCCTGGCCGACGAGGCTACCGGCAATCTTGACACAAGAACCTCGTTCGAGATACTCGTGCTTTTCCAGAAACTGCACGCCGAAGGACGCACCATCATATTCGTGACACACAATCCCGACATTGCCAACTACTCTAGCCGCAACATTATGTTGCGCGACGGACGGGTAATAAGCGACAAACATAACGAAAGCATAATGTCGGCTGCCGACGGACTCGCGGCATTGCCGCCAAGCACAGACGAATAGCATTATGAACTATACAAATCTATTTAAAATAGCACTCCGGGCCATAGCAGCCAACAAGACACGCTCGTTCCTTACAGCATTGGGAATCATCATCGGTATTGCATCGGTGATAACCATGCTCGCCGTGGGGCAAGGCACCAAACAAAGCATACAAGCCAACATAGCCGAGATGGGATCAAACATGATAATGATACATCCTGGAGCCGACCGCCGTGGCGGTGTTCGTCAAGAAGCATCATCGATGGAGACCCTGAAGATGACCGACTACGAAACCATCAAGGAACAATGCCGGTACATAAAAGGCATAAGCCCTGTGGTAACGAGCAGCGGACAGTTCATCTACGGCAACGAGAACACCCCTTCCTCACTATACGGAGTAAATGAGGACTATCTCGAAATACGCCAGTTGAGCGTGGCCGAAGGCGAGATGTTCACTCCCGCCGACATCAAATCAAGCGCAAAGGTATGCGTACTCGGTCAGACTGTTGTGGACAATCTCTTCCCTGAAGGAAACGACCCTATAGGCAAAGTCGTACGTTTCAACTCCATTCCGTTCCGCGTTGTCGGTGTGTTGAAGAAAAAAGGATACAACTCCATGGGTATGGATCAGGACGATCTGGTGCTTGCTCCATACACATCGGTGATGAAACGAATACTCGCACAGACATATCTCGGAAGCATACAATGTTCAGCCATAACCGAAAGTGTAACGGAAAAGGCCACAGAAGAGATTACGGCAATACTGCGCCACAACCATAAGCTTAAAGACGCCACGGAAGACAGAGAAGCCGACGAGGATGATTTCAACATACGCTCCCAGGAAGAACTGGCTTCCATGATGACCTCTACATCCGATATGCTCACCATCCTGCTCGGGTGTGTGGCAGGCATCTCGCTCATAGTAGGAGGCATAGGCATAATGAACATAATGTATGTCAGCGTGACAGAACGCACCCGCGAAATAGGACTGCGCATGAGCGTGGGCGCCAGAGGGACAGACATACTGAACCAGTTTCTCATCGAAGCCATACTGCTCAGCGTGACAGGAGGTCTGATCGGTGTGATGCTGGGCGTCGGAGCGTCATTCTCCATAAAGACATTTGCCCACTGGCCAATAGCAATACAGGCATGGACCATCGTCATGAGTTTTGCTGTGTGTACATTCACCGGGGTTTTCTTCGGTTGGTATCCCGCCCAAAAAGCCGCCCGACTCGACCCTATTGAAGCAATAAGATATGAATAGCAACAACAGACTCATATATTCCATCCACGCAGCGATATGGACCATCATATTCATGTCACCGCTGATGTTCATGAACCACGGTAACGGAGTTAGCCTAAAGGAATTTGCTTGTGTAAGCATTGGCTCGTTGACATCTGTGATTGTATTCTATGCAAATTACCTTTGGCTCACTCCAAAGTTCTTTGTAAACCACGAACGTAGATACTATTGGATTGTGAATTTAACAATGATTGTTGTCATGGCCGTAATGCAGCACTGGTGGATGCACTTCACTGTACAACATTTTGACCGACCGGAACACGAAAGACCATATGAGAGCCAAATCATGTCCGTATTCTTCATCCTGAGAAACATCTTCAACCTCACCGTCACGGCAGCCATTGCCACAACTATACAAATAGCAATGCGGTGGCAGGCTGCAGAGACAGCACGACATGAAGCAGAAGCAGCACGAAAAGAAGCTGAGTTGAAAAACCTGAGATCACAGCTAAATCCACATTTCCTCCTCAATACACTGAACAACATCTACGCACTCATCGCATTCAACGCTCCCAAAGCCCAAGAAGTAACACACGAACTGAGCAAACTGTTGAGATACGTGCTATATGACAATCAAGAGACATACGTCAATCTGGAAAAAGAGATAAACTTCATCACGCACTACATCAACCTGATGAAAATAAGACAGACAATGAATGTAGACATACAGTTTGAAACAGACATTTCCAAACCTTGCAACATACAAATAGCCCCACTCCTATTCATCTCACTGATTGAAAATGCCTTCAAACATGGAGTCAGCACTACCCAACCGAGCTTCATACACATAAAAATATCGGCCGACAGCAAGGAAATAACCTGCCTGATAGTAAACAGCAACCATCCTAAAAACGAAACCGACCGTAGCGGACACGGCATAGGACTGCAACAAATGGAAAAACGACTGGAACTGCTGTATCACGGACGATATGAATGGAAAAAGGGAACTAATAAAGACAACACGATATACTTATCATCAATCAAGATATATGACACTGAAATGCGCAATCATTGACGACGAGCCATTGGCCGCCGAACTACTGGCAAGCTACGTGAGAAAAATCCCTTTTCTAAATCTTACCGGCACTTATAACAGTGCCTTAAACGGCATGAAAAACCTTCGTGCAACCCCTGTCGACCTGCTGTTTCTTGACATACAGATGCCTGAACTGAGTGGCATGGAATTTGCAAAAATACTTCCCAAACAGACCAGAATAATATTCACTACAGCTTTCAGCCAATATGCAATCGACGGATATAAAGTCAACGCCATCGACTACCTAATGAAGCCCATCAGCTACGAAGAGTTTGTGAAAGCCTCAGCCAAAGCACTCGAATGGTTCGAATTCATGCGGAAACAGGCTGTGTGTAAGAAAGACAAGTTCATATTTGTGAAAAGCGACTATAAACTGCAGAAAGTCAATCTTGACGACATCCTTTATATAGAAGGACTTAAAGATTATATACGCATATATCTTGAAAACGGAGAAAAAATAATGTCGCTTATGAACATGAAAAAACTTGAACAGCATCTTCCCTCTCCCGAATTCATGCGTACCCACCGCTCGTATATCGTTAATATGACGAAAATAAAAGTGATAGACCGTATGCGTATTGTTTTCGGAAACACATACATACCTATTTCTGACAGTTACAAGGATGAGGTTCTGACATATTTCGACAATCACCTCCTTACTTGAAAAAGTTCATTATTCAAGGCAACAGCTGGGACGGAACGGATATAAATTCCGTTGCCCCATGTTTTAAAAGGAAATCCCGATCACGAAATCCCCACAAGACACTCACGCACGGCAAACCGCTGTTACGTGCCGTTGCCACGTCGACGTCACTGTCACCAACGTAGACGGCACCTTCTTTTCCGACACCGAGCAAACGTAATGCCTCAAGCACGGTATCGGGTGCAGGCTTTTTCCTTATATTCTCACGTTCTCCTATAGCCACATCAACATAGGCGCCAAAAAAGTGACGGCACAATTCCTGCGTGGCGGCATAAAACTTGTTGCTCACCACAGCTATATTTTTGTTGCGGCGTTTCAGTTCAACGAGCATATCTATGACACCGTCATAAGGCACTGTATTGTCAAGCGAATGCTCCATATAGTAGTGACGGAAAGCCTCGAACACATCTTCAAACAGCGGATTGCCGGCTCCTCCTGGCACGGCACGTTCCATAAGCACACGCACACCGTTGCCCACAAACCAACGGATATCTTCTACAGGATGTTCCGGCATATCATAAGTACGCAGTGCATGGTTTACACTTGCCGCCAAATCGTCGAGGGTGGAAAGCAACGTTCCGTCAAGGTCAAATATGTATGTATTGTATTCTCTCATCGTCTGCTCCTCGTTATCATCTGTCTCAACTTCTGATTGAACCGTTCTGCTTTCATCAGCTCTTCTATGGTAATGTGCATTCTATATTTCCATCGATGTGAGTTGTCGGCCGGCACATTTATCCTCTCCTCACGCACGGCATCCGAACGCAACTCTCCGTCCATAGCCATCCAGTCCTGGAACGACAACAGACAAAGCATTGACGGGCAATAAAGATGTCTGGCCACTATTTCTTCGGCAAGATGCGCCGGCAGATGCTCAGGTGCACGGCCCTCCTTCTGCATCATCGTGACATAATAGCGTTGCGTACGCTCAGGGCTTTCCTCCCACCACATACGCAGCGACGGCATGTCATGCGTGGAAAACGTAGCAACACTTCTGTATGGATTGGCCGCAAGATGCGCAAACTCCAACCCACTTTGCTTGGGCATTGTCTGAATCTCCAATGTCTGTATACGCAAAGCGTCAAGCACAGAACCCACACAGTCGGGCAACATGCCCAAATCCTCGGCACACACCATCATACGCGTATTGCCCAAAGCCACGGGCAGACGTGTCATTGCCTGTTCTCTCCAATAATCATTATGCCGGTTGTAATAATAGTTGTTGTAAAGCCGCATAAATGCCTCCTTCTCTTCAACAGACAATGCATCGAATACAGGTTCGTTGTAGACTCCTATACGCGGATGGTACATCTCCGGCTGACGTGGGTCCTCCACAAAGAGAACATTGCTTATCAGCCGATACAGTCCGTCGCGTATCCATATACTGTTTTCGTCATGCATCCCTACGAAGTGTCTCTCAACCTTGCGTTGTGTGTCGTAATCTCCCTTCAGGCTATACAGACCGTAGGGGCCGGATATGAGAAATGCATCACGCACATAGCCGGCATGCACGCCGAAGATACGGTCGATAATGCTGTCGTTGATAAAAGGTCGTGTGAACAAGTCCTTGCGGAACGGTAATCCGAAATATTCTATTTCGCCCGAAGTAAGAGGCAAGGCCGGGGAGAAATGCCCCAACAGCCCGTGGACAGAGTCAAGAGGAATCTCCCATATACGAAAGAAGCCAAGCACATGGTCTATACGGAACGCGTCAAAATAATGCTCCATATGTGCAAAACGACTACGCCACCAACTGCAACCGTCGGCTATCATTGCGGGCCAGTTGTATGTTGGAAATTCCCAGTTCTGTCCGTTTTGAGTAAAAGCATCAGGAGGGGCACCTGTCTGAGAATCCAAATTGAAATACTGGGGTTGCATCCAAACATCGACACTGTCGCGACACACACCAATGGGAATATCACCCTTTATCACCACCCCCTTCGAACGTGCATAGTCTCCGGCTTCAAGCAACTGCCGGTGCAATAAATACTGAACGAAATATACATATTGCACATCCTCCTGATTGGCATCGCAATAACGGCGTACAGCCTCCTGGTTGTAAACGGAATGTTCGGGCCATTCCTCAAAATGTGCTGTGCCGCAACGATCGCGCATCGAACAAAAAGCAGCATAAGGCATGAGCCAGCCGGCGTTTTTTTCAACAAAAGTGCGATATTCTTCCGTGCCGGACATCTGCCACCCGCATTCAGCATAAAGTTCGTGCAGATAAGCTGTCTTCACTCTGTCCACAGCCTCATAGTCACTGTACGGAAGTGCATTGAGTTCCTGACGCTGACGGTGGTAAGCTGTCATACGCGACTTGTCGCTCAACACACCTGCAGCTTCAAGGTCTACATAATGCGGATGAAGGGCATATACCGACACTGCATTATATGGATATGAGTCGCTCCAACCGCGTGTTTTCGTCGTGTCGTTTATCGGAAGAATCTGAATCATCTTCATACCGGTCTCAACAACCCAATCGACCATTCGCTTCAAATCACCAAAATCGCCGACACCGTATGAAAATGAACTGCGCAATGAGAATACAGGTATCACCACACCGGCAATCTTCCATACATCTTCACTGACTCTGAGAAAACCGCCGTCAAGTGCAAGCACCTCACCATCGGATATTTCTTTGTCCCCGGTAGTGCGGTTGTCTCCTTCTTCCCATGCCACAAAAGCACTCGTTTCAGCATCGACGACAACATATTTGTATTCGATAGGAAAGAACATGCCCATCACGTTTACCGACAATACCCATTCAGCCTGACCGGCATATTGCATCTTCATATACCGGGACGTGTTCCAACCTCCCAATGCCGGATGACTACCGCATACGGCAAGTTCCTGACCCGGTTTGAGCTGCGGAGCCGACACCCTGAACAATAACGTACGACGATACAGAGATGTTGGCAAAGGCCGCACTTCCTCCCCTCTACTGCCGTACATTGTCACGGCATAGGCACTGGTATACATGTGATATTGAAACGGTATGTCACGCCAACTGTCGGGCATCGTATAATCTTTGGTGGGGTCGAAAGGATATATCCTCGGCACCATATTCCATTCGCGTCTTATTATATCCCCGGCTGCATTTTCCACCTGATAACAGTATCTGAAAGCCGACATCGGATGATGTCGCGAACCAAGTGCAACAGTCTCCAATGTCCATAAACGACCGTCATTGGTATTCATCGGAAGGTTATGACGTCTTACACTGCCGTCGTACCCAAGATATTCTATCTGAACATGGAGACTCTCGCCCCACATCGTACCGTATGTCAAGCTAAACTTCAGTTTCATTCCTTTAAAATTTAAAGATGTCAAATGCCGGCCCAATCCCGCTGCCACCGGTACTTTATATGTAAACAGTGACAACAGTAAAAGCCTTTCAAACAGGCACAAAGGTAATAAAAATCGGACAAAACATTTCGCCAATTTTGGAAAATGGTGTATCTTTGCCGATATTTTTTATATTCATAACATGAAACCTATAGAATCAAAGTATTATTTATACGTATCAGGCGTATGTCTGCTGCTTATTGCCGGCATATTTTATTATTACTTCTTCTCGTCTTTCTCCACCTCCGAAACCATGCAATATGTGTACATCGACGATGACGACACCGTCGACTCTGTATACGCCAAGCTCAATCCCATTGCCGCCGACCATTCCATCAAGGGATTCCGAACATTGGTGAGATACAGCGGATACGACAAGAACATACGCTCCGGACGCTATGCCATAGCACCGGGTGAGAAGGTTTTCACCACTTTCAGGCATATAAAAAACGGCATGCAGACATCATTGAACCTCACCATACCAGAATCAAGAACAATGAACCGTCTGGCCGGAACACTGTCCAAAAGGCTGATGCTCGACAGTGTTACCATTGCACGTGCACTCACCGACTCTGCGTTTTGTGCCAAATACGGATATGATACGGCCACAATAGCATCTGCGTTCATACCAAACACATACGATATATACTGGAATGTGAGCATGGACAAACTGATGGCGCGAATACAACAGGAACACAAAAAGTTTTGGAATACAGAGCGTATGGCAAAGGCAAAAGCCATCGGCATGACTCCGCTGCAAATAAGCACGCTGGCAAGCATTATAGATGAAGAGACGGCCAACACGGCCGAGAAACCCATGATAGCGGGTATGTACATCAACAGACTGAAAACCGACATGCCGCTACAGGCCGACCCTACCATCAAATTTGCATGGCAGGACTTCACTCTGCGCAGAATATATCACAAACTGCTCGAAATCGACAGTCCATACAATACATATAAAAATACGGGGCTGCCTCCTGGTCCGATCAAAATAGCATCTATTGCAGGAATAGACGCAGTGCTCAACTACACCGACCATGACTATCTGTACATGTGTGCAAAAGAAGATTTCTCAGGCACGCACAATTTCGCACGAACATACGGGGAACACTTGAAAAATGCAGCAAAGTATGTAAAGGCTCTAAACGAGCGTAATATAAAATAACATGACGGATAGCATTCCTTTCATCTCATTAAAAGATTTTTATGCCGGTATATTTAATTGACAGCAAAAAACCGCTCACTTCTCAGTGAACGGTTTTTTTATCAATAGGTATTAGCCTCCTTTAAGGTAAAAAGATTGTATTCAGGATAACGCAGGCAAAGTTATCGTTTTTTTTAATTATTCACAAATTCATTTATATGTTATAAAACATATTTATAAAATTCCCCGCCTATATCACCAATAAAAAAGAATTTTAGAACAACGAGAACATGGTATTTAAATGTTTCGGGGTCTGCTGCTAAAATAGCATCAGACCCCGAAGCATTATCTCTGACTTTATTGTCTTATTCCGTCAACGTATTCTGTCGGCAGCACGTACAAGGGCCTCGTCAGCCATAATGGCACGACGGGCCATGACATAAAATATCAACGCCACACAAGGAAAAGCAGCATAGACAGTAGGCTGGAAATCGACAGTGCCTTCACCCACCCCGAACATACGACTGTAAACGGCATATAAAACGTACCATCCAATGAGCAACAATACGTTAAACATGCAAAAACGCGCCTGCACCCTGCGGTTAACGTAAACAAATATTGAATAAATACCGAGGGCAGCAGACGGAACAAGTACTGCAAACATTGGCCATGTGTCGTAACTATGTGCGGCACTATCGTCCGCAAGGAACAGATTGTACTCACGTATTACAGTCAGTCCGTCAGCACAGAACACTCCTATAGGCAAGCATAGACATACCACGGTGAACACTACGGCCAAAGCCATATAAACAGTTTGAATGCGCTGTATCATACACTTACGACACGTTTTTTAGACAAGTCTGTCATCATTGCCCTGATGATTCTCCCGCACAGGGTCACGCCAATAGATCTTATCTTCAACAAACTCTTGGGTTGCCAACAATGTCGGTTTAGGCAACTTCTCATAATAGCGTGAAATCTCTATCTGCTCACGGTTCTCGAATACCTCCTCAAGGCTGTCGTTGTAAGAAGCGAACTCTGCCAATTTCTTGCTGAGATCTTCCTTAATCTGAACTGAAATCTGATTTGAACGTTTCGCAATGATAGCCACACTCTCATATAGCGAATTGGTATCCTTGCAAAGATCCATGATGTTGCGTGTAACGGTATTCACCGGTGCCTTTGATTTCTTGTAATCCATACTATTCTATAAAGTTTTAAATTTCGTTTAAATGCCTGTATATATTCAATCAATTCTTGGTAAAAGCCTTGCACTTGGCTATATACTTTTCCGCTGTTTCCCTTTCCTTACTGTCAGGGTATTCATTAAGGAATCCATAACATTCGTCTTCCGCATCACGGTAACGGTCAAGCCGCTTCTCTTCCACACTTTGCTCGGCCAACTTGAACTTGCTCTTCATTATGAGCGCGGCAAAACTCTCACGCATATTACTGTAAGGATATGCGTTGAGTGCGTTCTGTGAAGTGACGATACATGCCTCATAATTGGAACCTCCGCCCAAGCAGTTAAGAAAATATCCGCCAAGATTGTAGTACAGTTTTGCTGAAAGATACTCTTTCATAACAAGTTTGTCCTGCAACTCAAACAGACGATGTTGTGCGGTAGAACGCAACTTGGAATCGGGATAAAAGTCAAGAAACTGCTGATATGCGTTGATGGCTCCCACTGTGGGCGACTGGTCGAGCCGCGGTTCCGGCGTACTTTCATATAGCGACTGACCGATATAGAAAGAAGCCTGCTCGGCATACAATCCTTTGGGATAAGACGAATAATACTTTCTGAACGTAGCCGACGCACTCTCATAGTCGCGGTCGCAATATTCTGCCATGGCCAACATGTACAGACACTCCTGAGCGTTGTCCGTCCCTTTCTGTATGGTCACGAGCTCCTGTAACAATGATATGGCTTGCGTGAATTTGCCTTCGGCGAAACATTGCTTTGCAAATTCATATTTGTAGTCGTAATCGCCCGACTTATAAACACGGTTAAACTCAGTGGCACAACTGCTCATCAAAGCCAATGCGCACACCAATATGAATAAGTTTTTCTTCATCTGTCGATTTTTGAGGATGCAAAAATAGCTATTTTTCCCCTAATGGCAAAGCATTTAAACTGAATTTTAGCAAAATAAACCTTATTATAACGTTTATTACAACGAAAATAAGTAATTTTGCACAATATGAGTCAATTTAAACTTACTTCCAAATATAAACCTACAGGCGACCAGCCGGAGGCCATACAAAGCCTCACTGAAGGACTGCAAAGAGGCGACAGATCGCAGGTGTTGCTGGGTGTGACCGGATCCGGCAAGACATTCACTGTAGCAAACGTCATTGCCAATGCCGGACGCCCCACCTTGATTCTGAGCCACAACAAAACGCTGGCAGCACAATTGTACGAAGAAATGCGAGGTTTCTTCCCTGATAACGCCGTAGAATATTATGTAAGTTATTATGATTATTACCAACCGGAAGCATATCTTCCGACAACCGACACCTATATCGAAAAAGACCTTGCCATCAACGAAGAAATAGACCGGCTCCGACTGCGGACCGTATCCTCACTGTTGTCAGGTCGTAAGGACGTGATTGTAGTATCATCGGTAAGTTGCATATACGGTATGGGCAGTCCTGTCGCACTGTCGGAAAACGTGATAGAACTGCACCGCGGACAAAAGATAGAGCGCAATGCGCTGTTAAGGAAATTGGTACAAGCACTCTATGTGCGCAATGATATAGAACTGCAACGAGGCTGCTTCCGCGTGAAAGGTGATACGGTTGACATTGCTATGGCATATAGTGAGGTGATACTTCGTGTGACATTCTGGGACGACGAGATAGACGGAATAGAAGAACTCGACTCCGTTACTATGGACCGTCTGGCCTCGTTCGGCGAGTATAAACTTTATCCGGCCAATCTTTTCATGACGACTCAAGAACAGACCGACATCGCCATACGGCAGATACAGGACGATCTTGTCAAACAGGTGGAGTTCTTTACAAACGTAGGAGACGGCATAAAGGCACAGCGAATAAAAGAGCGTGTGGAATACGACATGGAAATGATAAAGGAACTCGGACACTGCTCGGGAATAGAGAATTATTCACGGTATTTCGACGGCCGGCAACCCGGCGAGCGCCCGTATTGCCTGCTCGACTTCTTCCCAAATGACTATCTGATGGTTATCGATGAAAGCCACGTGAGCGTGCCGCAGATAAATGCCATGTACGGCGGCGATCGCGCCAGAAAAACCAACCTTGTAGAATACGGCTTCAGACTGCCTGCCGCCTTCGACAACCGTCCGCTTACATTCGACGAATTCTACGGCATGATAAATCAGATAATCTACGTATCGGCCACACCCGCCGACTATGAGCTAAGCGAATCGGAAGGAGTAGTCGTGGAACAGATTATACGTCCTACCGGACTTCTCGATCCCGAAATAGAAGTACGCCCGAGCGAGAATCAGATAGACGACCTTACCGAAGAGATACACAAGCGCATGGAACATGAAGAACGTGTACTGATAACGACACTGACCAAACGCATGGCCGAGGAACTTACGGAATATCTGCTCAATCATGACATACGGACAGCATATATACACAGCGACGTGGCTACACTCGACCGAATCAAGATACTCGACGACCTGAGGCATGGCGTATACGACGTTCTCGTGGGAGTAAACCTGCTTCGTGAAGGTCTTGATCTGCCGGAAGTGTCGCTCGTTGCCATACTTGACGCCGACAAAGAGGGATTTCTGCGTAGCCACCGCAGTCTCACTCAGACAGCCGGACGTGCGGCACGCAACGTCAACGGAAAAGTAATAATGTATGCCGACAACATCACGGCAAGCATGCAACTCACCATCGACGAGACAATGCGCCGCAGGATGAAACAGATGCACTACAACGAAGAACATGGCATCACTCCCACACAGATACGCAAGACATTGCATCAAAGTGTGCTGCGGGCCGAGGCCGGTGCCGTTGACAAAACCGAAACAACACCAAGCCTGCGCACGGCATATATCGGTCCGGAAGAAGGAGCCTTCGCCGCTGATCCTATAGTAGAGCGCATGACACGCCCACAGCTGGAGAAGAGTATCGCCAACACCACCAGACTGATGAAAGAGGCTGCAAAACGTCTCGACTTCATCCAGGCCGCACAGTACAGAGACGAAATCATAAGGATGCAGAAAGAACTCGAATTGAAATAGGCACAACGCGCACCGCTATCGGCCCGAATGGATTGTTATTGACTTTACTCGGTAATCTTATTGACTTTACCCAGTAATCCTATTGACTTCACTCAGTAATCCTATTGACTTCACTTTGCCGCCACGTAGGCTCCTGCATCAGACCACAGCTCTCCGACAAACGCAGACAGCCGTGAAAGCATTGCAACAACCGCGCCTTGACATATACAGACACCGGCTGCCGAAATGACGCGAAACGCAGGCCTACAGCCTACAGGAACGATGCGGAATAGTTACAAATCCCCAAAAAGTGTGTTAATCTGTTTAATATACATACGTAATAATAAGATATTTTGTAACTTTGCATAATTAAATCAAAAAAGAACGAACGACGATGAAAAAGATTTTGTTTGCAATACTCATGTGCCTGCCCATGACCATGACGGCACAAAACACGTGGGAAATACAAAAGAACGAGAATGGCGTGGCCGCAAACCCCGACGCAAAATATCTGACCGGTGCCGTACCTGTAGCAGACGGCAAAGTTGTGTTTGAGACAACAATAGAAGCGCCAGGAAAAAGTGCGGAACAGATTTACCAGACACTACGCAAGTGTCTCAACGACATGACAAAAGAAGAGAATCAGTTTGAGCAGAGCCGCATTGTCCTGACAGACAGTGTCAGCCACCAGATAGTAGCCTCATACCAGGAATGGCTTGTATTCAAAAGCACGGCACTGGTATTGGACCGTACCCGCCTTTTCTATCATATCATTGCCGACTGTAAGGACGGCAAGGCCGACATCAAGATGACAAAGATTTACTATCTGTATGAGGAAGAGCGCGACCCGCAGACATTGAAAGCCGAGGAGTGGATAACAGACGAATACGGACTGAAGAAAAACAAACGGAAGCTGTCGAGAGTAACAGGTAAGTTCCGCCGCAAGACCATAGACAGAAAAGACTATCTGTTCGACAAGTTTGCCAAATTGCTGAAATAAACACATTCCTCCCATGAATCAATACGAAAAGACCCCATTGGAGGAACGAATGGCCGGACGACGCGAGCATCAGGAAGAACTCCACACAAAAAGAGAAACAATATTATTGAGAATACGAAACGTGCTCAACCTTATATTCATGGTAGGAGCAATTGTGGGAGTTATATATTATGTATCTGCCGACAAACAGACCGGAATATACATAATCCTTGGTGCCATGGTGTTCAAGATCATGGAATCGGCAATCAGAATATTAAGGATTTAAATGAGAAAAAAACTATACGCCCTCCTACTGAGCCTCACCGTCACCACGGCTGAGGCTCAGATATTTGACCAGACAAACAGCGAAGGGCCTACACAGATAGACAACAACCAAAACAGGAATTTCAACAAACACAACAACGACACCACAAGCAACAAGGAAATTCCTACCGGACTGTACGTATGGACCATAGACCGTAAATTCGGTGACGTAACTCCCGCCATACCCGACACAGTTCCGCATCTGTACCCCAACACCACACTCAACACCGGACTGTACGGACAATACAACACCACCGGCAACAACTATACGGCAAGGGAAAACCGCATTGTCATAGACAGGCCGCTCACGGATCAGTTCATATTCACACAGCCATACAGCCACATAATACGGCAACCCGACCAACTGCACTTCACAAACACGTTGTCGCCATTTACCAACATTTCGTATGATAATTGCGGAGACAAGACCAATGGTGAAGATCATATCAACGCCAAATTTGCCGTAAATGCCGGCAAACGCCTCGGCTTTGGTTTCATTCTCGACTATTCTTACGCACGCGGATATTACTCCGACCAAAGTGCATCGCACTTCGGAGCCACCGTTTACGCATCATATCTTGGAGACAAGTATAACATGCACGCCATGTTGTCGTCATATCACCAGAAAGTATCAGAAAACGGAGGCATCACCGACGACAATTACATCACCCACCCCGAAAGTTTCGACGACTCGTATGGAGAGAACGAAATACCCACCATTCTAAGCCACAACTGGAACAGAAACAACAATATACACCTGTTTCTTACCCATAGATACAATCTCGGATTCTACCGCATGGAAAAGATGACCGAAGAAGAGATTAAGGCAAGGAAATTTGCCGCTGAGTCCAAGAAAGAAAACAGCAACAGAAAAGATAAAGACAAGACATCGTCAAGCATAAAAGGACGGCCAGAAAAAGAAAGTACATCCGAAAACAGCACTTCTTCCGGACGACCCGAAGGGGCCGTGATAGCCGGTGACGAACCTACGGAAGAAAACAAGTTCGAAACAGACACAACAAGAATAACTGTAGAATCGAAAGAAAAGATGGACAGTCTGCTGGCAGAAAAAGCACGTCAGGATTCCATCGCTGCCACGATGAAGAGGGTGTTTGTTCCCGTAACGAGCTTCATCCACACACTCGACTTGAACAACCATAAACGTATCTATCAGGCATACGAGACACCACAAAACTACTATGCCGACACCCTTTACAACTATGGCGACCGAAAAGCCTACGGTGGCGACTCTATCTATGACGTCACAACGATGACGTCCATAAAAAATACACTGGCCATAGCAATGCTTGAAGGCTTCAACAAATATGCCAAAGCCGGACTCAAAGTTTTTGCAAGTCACGAACTGAGACGGTTCGAAATGCCGTCGGTGACAGGCATGCCTCATGCTATAGGCGCATATACCGAGACATGGAACGAACATACACTGAGCGTTGGAGGACAGATTACGAAATCGCAAGGCAAGACACTGCACTATAATCTTATGGCTGAAACATGGCTTGCAGGTGAAGATATGGGACAGTTGAAGGCTGACTTCAACACAGACCTCAACTTTCCGCTCTTCGGTGATACCGTGACATTGGCCGCACGGGCATACTTCTATCGCCTCAACCCCACATTCTATCAGCGTCGTTACCATTCCAAACACATCTGGTGGGACCGAGACAATCTGAGTAAAGAGACGAGAACCCGCTTGGAAGGCAGTTTCACTTACCGCAAGACCAAAACGACACTGCGCGTTGCCGTAGAAGAGATACAGAACTATACATACTTCGGCATGAGCTATGATGCCACCACAACGGCCCGCACCAACCTATCGGCAAGTATCAGACAGGCCGGCGGCAACATCAATCTTATGACAGCACAACTGATGCAGAATTTCCGTCTTGGTCCGCTCAATTGGGAGAATGTGGTGACTTATCAGAATTCAAGCAACAGTGACGTGTTGCCGGTACCGTCACTCAACCTGTTCACCAACCTGTATTTGAAATTCAAGATAGCCAAAGTACTCAGCGTAGAATTTGGTGGTGATGCATATTTCTTCACAAAATATTACGCGCCCGATTTCTGTCCTCAGCTCAACCGGTTCGCCATTCAGGAGAACAGTGCAAGCAAGGTGAAACTCGGCGGCTATCCCTTTGTAGATATATATGCCAACATGCACCTCAAGCACGCACGCTTCTTCCTCATGTTCAGCCACGTAAACGCCGGAAACGGAACCAATATGTATTTCCTTGCTCCGCATTATCCGCAGAACACAAGAGTGATGAGACTGGGAGTTTCGTGGAACTTCTTTAATTGACATAAAGACCATTGGTTACTTTGAAATAAAGCATATTATATACATATTTCTTTTTTTACATAAAGAGCTCCTGAATCTTATAATAGTTTTTTTGCTATGAAGAATAATTTTTCACCAACACCAGGACGCATTATTACTATTTTGCTTTTTCTGCCGTTTATGTGTATGGCACAAAGTCAGGATAGTATCCAGACGGAATGGCTACATGAAATGACGGTAAAAGGAAGTCTGTATACAACACGTCCAGATGTTTTTATTTATAATGTCAGTGCGGATTCTTCTTTAGCAGGTAAAAACGGGTTTGAGACGCTGCATAATTTTCCCCTTCTGCATGTGGAGCGTAATGGCACGGTTCGTTCCATTGGCGGCCAGCCGATAGAATACCTTGTGAATGGCACTCATGACCTTTCATTGGCGGGTAACATACAGGATGCTCTGGAAACTTTGGATTCCAAACATCTAAAGCGCATTGAGGCACGTATCATACGAAATGTGAACGGACAGGAAGTATTGCAAATTAACATCGTTACCAAAGGACGTTTATTAGGCTATCGCGGAATTGCCAACACCGCCTTGTACGATGACAAATGGCGTAACGGGGCATATCTGTTCACCAAACGAAACCGTTTAGGCATTTCTTTTTCTTACTACAACACTTGGCTATGGGGCCATGACAATAAACGGAATTTAGAGGAATGGAGATACGAAAATAAATACCTTTACCATACAGAGCGCGAGACAAAAGAATCCGGATACAAGGCCGACTTGAATAATTTTGAGATGAATTTATCTTACGAAATCACTCCTCTTAAACTATTTTCCATTTATGCCCGAGCCTTATTAAAAACTGATCCGCATACAAAAAGTATAACAAACTGCAAAGTGGAAGATTACGCCGCAGTTCAGACCTATCGCTACAAACACGAACAGTATTATAAGGCTGATCGCGATGCGGAATATACGGTGGATGTTAATTATGAACATATGTTCGGAGAAAATGCAGAACGCGGAAAGTTTTTCGCTGAATACGAATTTTATTATCGTCCGGTAAAAACACATACGGATGGAAATTACTCACTTCTGGAATATACAGAACCAACTTATGTGAAAGATTTCTTCAATAATAAAGAGAGAACATCCCGTGATGAGAAATGGCATACTTTAAACATGCTCTACCGGCGTAAAATCAGTTCCCATCAATTATTTATTGAAGAAACCATGCGCTATCGTGACGAAGGAAGCAGAATCCTGCAAGAGCAGTTCTACAGTTTTAATCCAGATATGGAATCTTATCTCAAAACTGACAGAGAGGAATACAAGCATTGGCAATTCGCGAATTCATTTAAAATAGGATATGGTTACATTCACAGAAAGATAAGCGTGAATGCTGGTGCAACTCATATTTTTATGCGGGATTCATCACGGAAGCCATTAAAACAGAACTCGTTTGCCAAAAATCAACAAATGCTTACACCATACACGGATTTTGCTTATGCCATGAACGGCAAGACGAGTTTCCGTTTAGCCTATGCGATGGGTAGGCAAGTTCCGGACATTGAGGCACTGAATCCATACGTCTATACAGATGTACCGGGACGGAAGTCTTATGGCAATCCCGACCTTAAACCTCAGACCACGCAGTCGCTTTCTCTTTCTTCCAATCTACGAATAGGGAAATTCAATCTGTATGCTTCTTCCACGCACTCGTTTGCGAAAGATTTAATCTTGCGACATTCATTCCTGAAGGATGATATACTTCATATAACGATGAACAATATCGGAAAGCGCTACGAAAACAAGACTCAGGCAACGGTATCTTCAAAAATCTTACCTACCACATGGATGCAGATGGACGCAAAGTTCTATTATACCAGCTATGCCGAGAATGACTATTATAAGCACAATCGAGGCTGTTCGTTTTCTGTCAATGCTTCTTTTGAGCAGGAATTGCCTCACAACTTCGATATTTCTGTTAGTGGTGGATATAACACGCCTTATATCTACATGCAAGGAAAAGGTGAAGAGAACTTCTATTATAATATAGGTATATACAAGAGTTTTCCCAAGAGGCGCCTGACAGTCAGTGCAGAGGCAAACAGTTTTTTACCAGTCTATTACAACAATGTCCGCGAGAGTAACAGCACCGGCTATTATAGTGTGACACGCAACCGTAGCTATCATGCCTCGTTCATGCTGAGCTTACGCTGGAGATTCGGAAAACTAAAAACAGAAGAGCGCAAAGTCGATGAACATTATGAACATGAAGATATAAAAAGAAGCTATGACGAATAAATATATAGATCACATCATTGCTTGTGAAGCAAATAGACTGAGAAAAAAGCATCGGATTATGCATTTACGTCAAATGATGAAGTTTCCTCTTCGAATATCCTGTCAAAAATCTTTTTCATTTCCACAGGACGCTCAATACAATCACGCAATTCACGCAGCTTACGCTCATTGTCTGAGCCAGGAATCCACAAGCGAATATATCCGTGAACAGAATACTTGTTGGTGATATGCTCACGAAAACGCTGCCACTGGGCCTCGCGGTCGAGTTCAGGATAATTGGCCAGACCAAACTGCACCGTACGCCGGAATACCGTATCCGGAGTCATATCCCGGTCTGCCTCTGCCACAATCTTCCCGTAGATACTCCGCGGAGCATGCGAAGCCGATGCCCTGTGGTCCTCTATCGCCTCTTTCATTATCTTGATCTGCTCCGGCGAGAACCATTTGCGCAGACGCATGTCACCGGCAAGAATCCGCCCGCCTGTGATATGATGCACAGCCCGTGGCCCCGACATGCCTATATCATGATAAGCGGCTATGACATACACCATATTAATATCCGCTCCAGTAGCGCGCACAAGGTCGAGCGAACGCCTTATCACACTCGTCACATGAGCCATGTTGTGCGCCTTGTCAAACATGGAATACCGGGGAAGTATCGTAGTCTCAATATACTCTACCAAATCAAGGCTTGCCGTATTGCTTATCATTAACGAATAAATAGATTAATATTTTTGCAAATATACGCAATTATGTTTATTTTTGCAAATAGTTAAATCAAAAAGAATGAAAGAGACCGACATACGACAAAATTCCTTTCGTGCATGGCTGCTTGCCGCACGTCCGAAGACACTTACCGGCGCCGCCGTTCCCGTAATGATAGGAATGGCCTTGGCCTACACCGACTCCCAAAGCTATCCCGAGGGAACATTCAGTTGGACAGCCGCCGCATTGTGCTTTCTTTTTGCATTCATAATGCAGATAGACGCCAATTTCATCAACGACTTCTTCGACTGCCTCAAAGGTGCCGACAATGCCGAGACACGCCTCGGTCCGCTGCGTGCATGCTCACAAGGCTGGGTAAGCCTCGATGCCATGAAGCGGGCCATAGCCCTAACAACATGCACTGCCTGCGCTGTCGGTCTGCCGCTGATATACTACGGAGGTCTTGAAATGATACTTGTGGGCGCGGTGTGCGTGCTGTTCTGCTTTCTCTACACCACCCACCTGTCACTGATAGGCCTGGGCGACGTACTCGTAATCGTGTTCTTCGGGATTGTCCCCGTGTGCGTGTCTTACTATGTACAGCTACACACATGCAACTGGCAGGTGTTCATAGCCTCATCGGCATGCGGCTTTGTCATCGACAGCCTGCTCATTGTCAACAATTTCCGCGACCGCGACAACGACCGCAAAAGCGGCAAGAACACCATCGTAGTGCGCTTCGGAGCACGTGCCAGCAGTTATGCCTATATGTATATAGGATTTACGGCATGCCTGATGGGAACTGTGTTTTGGGTCAACGGTCATGCTGCCGCCTTCCTGCTGCCGCTGATATATTTGGCAATGCATATCTTCACATACTTCAAGATGATACGTATCGACCATGGCAAAGCCCTGAACGAATGCCTTGGCGAGACCGCACGCAACATTCTAGTCTACGGAGTTGCAGTATCTGCGGGACTGCTCGTCTGACCGCAGCCTGACCGTCCGTATCCTTATACCCTAAAATACTTATAATACAGGAATGCGAGCACTGCCACCATAGCTATAGTAACCACAGTGCGAAGCAGGCAGCCCGCCATCCGCTTGACAACGACAAAACCGATGATTATCATCAGCAGAAGAGCTATATACTGTACAAAATTACTATCCATAAAACGTAAGTCTGAATATATACCGTATCTGATATGCGGAAAACAACTTGATTCCGCATAAAGAGAAAAATCCCGTCACTTGAACATCATCCTGAAAGCCGTAGGCACGGGCGTCTCGAACTCCATGCGCTCACCTGTCACAGGATGCGTGAAACAGAGCATGTAGGCATGCAGGCAAAGCCGATGCAACGGGTCGTCGCCATTGCCATACTTCACGTCGCCACACACTGGGTGCCCCATGTCGGCCGAGTGCACACGTATCTGATTCTTTCGTCCCGTCTCAAGTTTGAACTCAACGAGCGAATGTGCCGTCGTACGTGCCAGCACATGATAATGGGTCACGGCATACTTGCCGCCATTATCCACCGGAGAGGAATATGTGATATAAGCCTTGTTGTCCTTAAGCCAGTTGGCCACCGTTCCTCCGTCACCGGACATCTCGCCGCTAACTACAGCCACATAACGGCGGTCGTAGACTATATCATGCCAGTTGTGCTCCAATATCTGTTCCGTCTCGATGTCCTTGGCATACACCATCAGTCCGCTCGTGTCCCGGTCGAGCCTGTGCACCACGTGCGCCCTGCAGCGCTGCCGCGACTTATGGAAATAGTCGTCCAGCACCGACTTCACATTGAGCGACGAATGCCCTGCCGCCATCGACAGAATGCCGGTGTTCTTCTCCACCACGATTATCCATCTGTCTTCATACACGATATTGACATACCGGCTTCTGAACCCCTGCTGATTGCGTTTGCTCTTGCTCACAGCCACCTTCATGCCCGGTTGCAGCATGTAGTCAAACTGCGTCACACACTTTCCGTTCACCTTTATGCCGTGCCCCTGCAATGTGGCCTTTATCTTCGTTCGGCTCTCTTTCACGTTGGCAAGCAAAAACTCAAGCAGTCCGACGCTCTCTGTCACCGTCAGATGTTCATAGTCTCCCTCACGGTTGTAACCTGTATTATATTTCATCATTATATTATATATAATTGCGGTGCAAAGGTACAAATAAAAACAATAATCACGGTCTGCCGCCAAAAGATATTTCAAACCAAAGCCGTAATGAAGCTATTCGACTTTGGTACAACGGCCTTGGACTAACAGTACAGCAGCCTTGAACCAACAGTACAGAGGCCTTGAACCGACCCGACAGTTCGCATACCTACATACGGGCAACATCACTTTATTTAACCATTTGACTATAATTTTAATACAATTGCAACATTTATACAAAAATTTTTAGTTAAATTTGCAGCAAAATAGTAAGGGCAGCAAGCTGTTCTTCGGTTTAAATCATTAATTTCAAACTATTTATTTATGTACAAGAGATTGTATTTCCTATTCGCTGCAATGCTGATGATGGTTTCGTCAGCCGTGGCACAGGTAACTACATCCGGAATGTCAGGCAAAATCACGGCCAACGGAGAAGACGTCATCGGCGCCACCATCGAGGCCGTACACACCGCATCCGGAACACGTTACGTGGGAGTTACTAACACCAAAGGTATGTACAACATACTCGGTATGCGCTCAGGCGGCCCCTACGAAGTCAAAATCAGCTATCTCGGCTATGAGACAAAAATCGTCAAAGGCGTCACGCTGCAGTTGGGCGAGACCTACAACCTCAGCACTTCTATGAATGAAGACGCCAAGGTTCTCGGTGAAGTCGTTGTGACGGGAAAGGGCACCAAGCTCAACATCGAGAAGACCGGAGCCTCCACCAACATCACCAACCAGCAGATAATGAATCTGCCCACGGTGACAAGAAGCATCACCGACGTGACACGCCTCTCACCTTATGGCGGCAACGGCATGAGCTTTGCCGGAGCCGACGGCCGCACGGCCAACTTCACAGTCGACGGAGCCAACTTCAACAACAACTTCGGTCTGTCGTCAAAACTTCCCGGTGGAGGAAATCCAATCTCGCTCGACGCCATCGAGGAACTGCAAGTGGTGATATCTCCGTTTGACGTGCGCCAGACCAACTTTATCGGTGGCGGTGTCAATGCAATCACCAAATCGGGAACAAACACATTCAAAGGTACAGCCTACGTATACCACCGCAACGAGAACATGCGCGGCGACGCCATCGAAGGCGAGCAGATACCGGGCGCCCGCGAGAAGGATCGCACCACTACATACGGATTCACCCTCGGCGGCCCCATCATCAAGAACAAGCTCTTCTTCTTCGCCAATGCCGAATACTCCAAGACCCCGTCCGTGGCAGTACGCTGGAGAGCATCCGAGAACGGTGTGGGCAATGCCGACAGCTACCTGTCATACACCACGGTGGCCGACATGGAGCGTGTGCAGGCCCACGCACTCGAGAAGTACGGATACAACACCGGCTCATACAACAGTTTTCCCGCCGATGAGGACAACACCAAGATTCTGGCACGCATAGACTGGAACATCACCAACGACCATCGTCTGGCACTGCGCTACAACTACACCAAAAACACGGCATGGAACGGCCCCAACGCCTCGTCGATGGACGGAGGCACACGTTCGGCCTACGCGCGTACATCGCTGTACTCCATGGTGTTTGCCAACTCGATGTACTCTATGGAAAACAGGGTCCACTCGTTTTCTTTCGACCTAAACAGCCGTTTGAGCGACAATCTCTCAAACCAGTTGCTCGCCACATTCTCCAAACTTGACGACGTGCGCGGCACCAACTCTTCCGAATTCCCCTTCATCGACATACACGACGGAACCAATACCACCACACAGTATATGTCGCTGGGATACGAGCTCTTCACATACAACAACGCCGTACACAACACCATCTTCAACATCAAGGATGACGTGACATACTACTTGGGACAGCATAAGATAACGGCCGGATTGAGCTATGAGTATCAGATGGCCGACAACCAATACATGCGCAACGGTACGGGATACTACCGATACAAGAGCGTAGACGACTTCATCAACGGTGCCGTGCCCGAAGTCGTATGCCTCACATACGGATATGACGGCGAGACATCGCCTGCCGCACGCGTAAAGTTCAACCAGGCAAGCCTATATGCCCAGGACGAATGGAACCCTACCGACAAGCTGAAACTGACTGCCGGCATACGCTTCGACGGTCTCTTCTTCAACAACGGCGACCTGATGACCAACAAAGCCATCTACGACCTTGACTACAACGGACGCCACATCGACACGGGCAAATGGCCGTCGTCAAACATCATGGTGTCTCCGCGAGTAGGATTCACCTACGACGTGTTCGGTGACAAGAGCCTGAAAGTACGCGGAGGTACCGGACTGTTTGCCGGCCGTCTGCCACTGGTATTCTTCACCAACATGCCCACAAACGGCGGTATGGTACAGTATCAGGCACAGCTCGGCCCGTCGACCAACTACAAGCGTCTGCCACAGGCCGTCAAAGACCACTTCGCCACGACTGACGCAAACGGCAACAGAGTGGAAGGGACAATGACCGACATACTGAAGCAATTTGCAGGCGGACTCACCGTCGATGCCAACGGCCGCGCATCCATCGGAGCTCTCAAGGACAAGCTCATCGGCATGGGATTCCCCAACACCATCTCTCCCGAAGACGGAGCGGTGCCTTCAGCCATCTCGGCCGTAGACCCCGACTTCAAGATGCCACAGGTATGGAAGACGTCAATCGCCGTTGACTATGAGGTGCCGGTGTCGTTCCCGTTCACGGTGACGGCCGAAGGTATATTCAACAAGACCATCAACGGCGTTACAATATCCGACTGGAGCATGATGCCCGTAGAAGGTTTTGCACGACCCAACGGTGCTGACAACCGTCCGCTCTTCCCCGAGACATTCCGCACAGGCACAAAGGCATTCGTGCTTGAGAACACGAGCAAGGGCTACGGATGGTCGGCCAATGTTACAATAAACATGCGCCCCATCGAGACACTCAGCCTTATGGCCGCCTACACACACACCGTTTCAAAGGAACTTACCGGCATGCCCGGCTCCAACGCCGAATCGGCATTCACGTATGTCCCCACCGTCAACGGTCCTAACAACATCAACCTGCACAACTCGCAGTATGTCACTCCCGACCGCTTTGTCGTGTCGGCCACTCACAGCGACAAGCACGGCAACCATGTCGGCATCATCTACGAGACGTGGCGCGGCGGATACAACTATTCGTACATGACAGCCAACGACATGAACGGCGATGGATACAACTACGACGCCCTGTATATCCCCACCGACAAGCAGGTGGCCGACGGGCTGTTCCGCTTCAAGACCGAAGACGACCAAAAGCAGTTCATGGACTATGTACACGGCGACAGCTATCTGAAAAACCATCAGGGCGAATATGCCGAGGCTTACAGCGTATACTCTCCGTGGGTGCACCGTATCGACCTGAGCTACAAGCACGACTTCAAGGTCGCATTCGGCAAGACCACACATAAGCTTCAGTTGAGCTGCGACATCAAGAACGTGCTCAACCTTTTCAACTCAAGCTGGGGCGTAAGCAAAATCATGAACTCGAAACTGAACGAGGGACGCATACTCAAATATGAGGGCACCGACGCAGAGGGGTACGCCACATTCTCAACTCCTGCAGCCGTCAGCGGCAGCACAAAGACATGGACTCCTTATCACGCCATCGGTCAGTGCTGGTATGCTTCAGTGGGTGTCAAGTATATATTCAACTAATAAAGAAAGGAATAAAATATGAAACTGAAATATTTATTCACAGCCATCGTCTCGGCACTTCTTCTTACAGGATGCTCCGAAGACAACGAGCCGGCCGGACAGCTGGGCAACATCGGCCTGTCTACCACCTATGCCGTAATCCCGGACGAAGGTGGAGAGGCGACGGTAAACATCACAGCCAACGACAATTGGGAAATCACCAATGTCGCCATTGACGAGGAAACAGGCAAGCAAGTGATTGCCAAGGACGGTGAACCGGTAAGAGACAAGAACGGCAAAGCCACGGAAACATGGTTTACACTGTCCCAACTCTCAGGCACAGCCAACACAAGAGAGAATCCGACAACGGAACTTAAGATAAAGGCTGACCGCATCGACGGAGGACGCGAAATGGAGCTGCAAATCAAGATAGGCAGCAACATGCAGTTCCTCAAGGTGCGCCAAGGTGCCATGGAGGCCGTTTCGGCAAGCTGCGCCGAGGTGATAGCAGGCGCCGACGGCAAGACTTACCGGGTGAAAGGTATATGTACGTCAATAGCCAACACGACTTACGGCAACTGGTATCTCAACGACGGAACGGGAGAAGTATATATATATGGTACTCTCGATGCCAACGGTGGCAAACAGAACTTTCTCAGCCTCAACATCGAGGTGGGCGACGAAGTGGAACTTGAAGGTCCGAAGACCACATACAGCGGAAATGTAGTCGAGTTGGTCGACGTCACCGTAATCAAGATTACCAAGTCGCTTATCAAGGTTGTTTCACCGGAAGCCACTATATCAAAGGATGGCGGCGAGCTTGAAGTGAAAGTGGCATACAAGGGCAAAGGCGCATACGCCGACATTCCTGCCGACGCCCAGGAATGGATTCGCTACAAGACCACGGAATTCATTGCAGGCGTTCCTTCGAAGATTGAGCAGAATCCTGCCGACACCGCAGTGTTCAAGTTTGACATCATGGCCAATGTGGCCGGTGCCCGCGAAGGCAAGATAGCATTCAACTCAGGCAACGGTTCCGGCACGTCCAATGTGGAATACACATTCACACAGGAAGGAGCCATTGAGGAAGTGACAATAGCCGATTTCCTTTCACGCGAGGAAGGTTCCGCACAGTATAAGATTTCGGGTATTGTAACCAAGATCGTCAACACCACCTATGGCAACATATACATCAAGGATGCCACAGGCGAAGCCTATATATACGGACTGCTCACTTCCAAAGGACAGTCGAAGCAGTTTGAAACTATGGGCATTGAGGAGGGCGACGTGGTTACCGTTGTCGGCACAAGAAGTTCGTACAAAGGCAATCCGCAGATGCCCAACGCCGTATACCAAAGCCATATCGACGTTACACCGATAAGCACTGCCAAGTTCCGCAATGTTGAGGACAGCAAGGACAAGTACTACATGCTCACCGGTAAGGTTGAGAAAGTCACCGAAGCCGGTGCCAAGGACGACATCGAGACATACGGCAACTTCAACCTCACCGACGAAAGCGGTTCGGTATACGTTTACGGTGTTACCACCGGATGGAACGGAGAGCGCAAGAAGTTCGGCACGCTCGGTGTTGGCTATGGTGACGAAATCACCATCCTCGCATACAAGGACACTTACAAAGGTCTCGTTGAGGCTGTAGGCATCTATGTGTCACACAAGAAAGCGGAATAACCCCCGTCACGCCTTACTGGCGTAAAAACAACACTCAAAACCGGCGGCATGTCTTTGAAGGCATTGCCGCCGATTTCTTTATATTTGCCATATCCGTTTTCATCAAACCATATATTTACAGGCTTTTAGACACTATTTCGTATGGCTTTGATACAAATCCGAAAGCCTATGCAACAAACATCAAAGATTCTACGGGCTATTTATCGTAATTTTGTGCAATGATTGAGCATACATCTCCTCAGGCGATGAACCATAACAAAGAATTGGACCTTGGAATGAATTTAATGTTATATAATAATTGAGAATTATGAAGATACGACTGTTTAAAATGTTTATGATGTTTGCCGTCTTTACGCTGGCAACGGTAACGGCATCGGCACAGGAACGCCGACCGATAGACGAAAAGCACCCCATGTGGCTGATACATGTGGACATCTGGAATCAAGCCGATCCTCAAAAGATTATCGACCTCATTCCTGATGACATCAAGCCTTTCGTGTGTCTCAACCTGTCGCTATCGTGCAGCTACGATAAGGAGAAAGACGTATATATGCGCCCGCAGAACGGTGTGCGCACGTTCAAGTCGTGGGCCACGGTGTGTCAGGCCAACAATATGTGGTTTACCTGCCAGCCCGCCAGTGGCGGGCACACCCATATAAAGGACGACGACTTGGAGACATTCGAGTATTTTCACAAACGTTACCCCAATTTCCTCGGATGGAATTTTGCCGAACAGTTCTGGGGATTCGACGAACCGAACGACAAGAGTTCAAGCACGCAGCTCGACCGTCTGGCGCTGTTTGCCAAGCTGATACCCATGGCCCACAGATACGGTGGTTTTCTTACCATCAGTTTCTGCGGCAACATATGGTCGCACGGCCTCAACCCCGTAGGAATGATGAAGCGCAACGCAGATCTGCTTCAGGCATGCCGTGATTATCCCGAGGCCATTCTGTGGCTCTATAAGTACACAACATCGTCATGTTTCTATAACAACGAGAGTGTCACTTTCTCTCCGTTCATCTCCGGACTGGCCAAGAACTACGGTGTGCGCTACGACAACTGCGGATGGAACGGAGCACTCGATGCTATCCTCGGCGAGAACCACGGCCGCAAATATCCCAATGCAGCCGGAATAGGCACTGTTATGGAGCAGACCTGTGTCAATGGCGGAGCCGTATGGGACGGCCCCGAGCTTATATGGACCGAAGACTTCCAGAACCTTGCCACATCCAACGTCAACGGATACACACGCCGCAACTGGGGCCGTTTCCCCGGTTTCGACAAGGTGTGGATAGACATGTTCCGCAAGATTACCGACGGCACCATGTACATCCCCACGCGCAAGGAAGTGGTGGACCGCACCAAGATTATAGTTGTAAACGACATGACAAGCGGCAGCGATGAGGACAAATATGCCTCGTGGGGCAGCCTTTATGACGGGCTGTACAAGCAGGACGACCCGTTCAACACCGGCAACGGACAGTGGATGAACAACTACTGGTATCTGAAGAAGACAGGCCGCTACGGTACGATACCAGTGGCCGTCGAGCTGTACGACGACCTTGCCAAGACTATTCCCGTAGTAGTGAAGAAGTCGGAACACAACAAACGCTGGCCCAACGAGAGCAAAAAGGTGGAGGAGTACAACAAGATGTATCCCGAGACAAGCACCGGCGATCTCTTCGTATCGCGCCACAAGAACCAGATTGTAGCCTACACACCCTATACATATCTCAACGAGAAGACCACGGCACAGGGCTCTATGGCACTGCAATACAACACATGCGAAAGCATGGAACTCACTTTCGGACAGCTGTGCAGCGGTATCATACGCGAATATGCCGGCCATATCGACTGTTATCTCAACAACTTCCGCTCCGACGCACCTGCCAAAGTGACCGACATTATCGTGATAAAGGGCGCTACAGCACGCCCGTCGCACGAGCTAAAACGCCGCGCATCGGCCATAGCAAGCAGCAGTGAGACATGGGACGAAACCACCGGCACCTACACTCTTGAGGTGAGCCACAATGGCCCCGTGGACGTGAAGATAACATGTGCAGGTGCTGCCACCGACCGCGCTACCGACATCCTGCCGGCCGAGGCACTCACCGCAGACCTGCCGAAACAGCCGGGTGACTATACCGGCGAACTGATTATCGAGGCCGAGGACATGGACTACAAGTCGATAAAGGACTGCGTGGTACTTCCCTACTACAATCGTCCAAATGTAAGAGGATTTGCCGGGAACGGCTTCATAGAGATGGGAACCAACACTGCCGGCAGCCTACGCCACGCCACCAACAAGCTGAAAGCCGGCACTTATGACATCACCGTGCGCTACAGTTCTGCATCGGCTGCCGGCACACTGAATGCCATGGTCAACGGAAAGACATATACGCTGCAGTGTGAGCAAACAGAGACCAACGAGTGGAAGAAGGTGACATTCACCGCTGACATTAAGACGGGCAACAACACTCTCACACTGACCAACAACAAGGGTATCGACATGATGATAGACCAGGTGACATACGCCCCACAGGGCACACCTGCCGAGGAATTCCTCGTAACCATACGCGACGCAGAGCACGGTAAGGTGACAGCCAGCACAGTAACAGCTGCCGAAGGCACCGTGGTGACACTCAACGTAGATGCCGAAACCGGCTACGCTCTTGCCGGATGGGAAATAGTACACGGCAACGTGACCATCGGCGATGACCTCACCTTCGTCATGCCCGACGACAACGTTACGTTGCGCCCGTTCTTCAAAGACGTCACATCTATGTACAAACTCTCATTCGACAAGGTAGGCACTGGAGCATTGCCCGAGGGATGGCGTACAGTGCAGGGAGGCGACGAGGTACACGAATATCCCAACACCTACGGTCAGGGAGCACGCACATTCTCAGGCTTCAACGGCTATCAGGGGCGCGCACTCTACTGGCGCGAGAAAAATGCCGAATACGGACGTCAGGAAGCCTACCGCCTCGCACTTGAGCCTGGAAACTACCAGCTGAAATACGCTGTGGCCGCATGGAAAGGCCAGCCCAACTACCGTGTTTCCATCCTCGACGAGAGAGGCAACGCCATCGTAACATCACCGGTACACACAGCCTCGCCCAACGCCAACGGCAGTAGTACAGCCGATGTGAGCAAAACCGTGCTCCGCGAGCTTGACGTGAAGATAGCCGTGGCCGGCAACTACATCATCAGTTTCACCGATGCAGGCAACGGTTTCGACGAGTTCCTCCTTCTTGACTGCCAGCTTATCAATGCCGACATCAATGCCATCGAGAGTATAGTGACCGCCGAAGGTGACGAGATAACAGGCATATACAGCATTGACGGAGTCAAGCGCACTGAGATGCAGAAGGGCCTCAATATCATACAGTTCCGCGGCGGAAAGACAAAGAAGGTGATATGCAGATAAGCCAACGTTTTCTCGCCATGGCAGAGTGAAACTTGTTTCAACTCTGCCATGGCGAGAAAACGCGGGATGGAATCCAATAAAAAAATCTGAATCTATATAAAAACCAAAACAAACGACAAATGAAGAAAATCGGTTTCCTTTTATGGGCAGCACTGACAGCAGTTGCAGGCAACGCCCAAAATCCCTATCTGCCGCTTTGGGAGCATCTGCCAGACGGCGAACCGCGAGTATTTGAAGATCCCGACCAGCCCGGCAAATACCGCGCTTACATCATCGGCTCGCACGACATAACCTACTCGGCATATTGCGGCAACGATATCCGTATGTGGTCGGCACCTGTTGAAGACCTCAGCAAGTGGCGCGACGAAGGCCCCATCTTCTCGTGGTTTGTCGACGGACAGTGGGACACGATGTACGCCCCCGACCTCGTTGAGGTGAAAGACCGCAAGACAGGAAAGAAGACCTACTATCTCTACCCGCACTCGCGCGGATGGCGCCGCGTGGCAATGGTGTGCAAAGGCGACCGTCCCGACGGTCCGTTCACACCCGTAAACCTCACTCCAGACGGCCGCCAGTGCCTTCCAGGCTCGCTCATTGACTTCGACCCGTCGGTATTCGTAGAGAACATCACCGACAAGAAGGACAAGGACTACGACCGCGGATTCCGTGCTTATGTGTTCTACGGCTTCCGTCACAGCACCGCCTACGAACTTGACCAGGACAACATGTACGCCGTTCGTCCGGGTACCGAAGTACACGACTATTTCATCCCTGCCAGCGAACGTTACGGAGAAGTGCGCGACCCCAAGGGAACGACATATCCTGCACTGTATAAGGACCAGAATCCCGGCGACTTCAATTTCTTCGAGGCATCGTCCATCCGTCAGGTAGGCAACAAATATGTGATGGTATTCTCGGGCTACAGCGGTCCCGACTACGGTCTCGGCTCAACCAACTCGGCCCTACGCTACGCCTTCGGTGACTCTCCGCTCGGCCCGTGGCGCTCCGGCGGTGTATTGGTAGATTCGCGCGGTGTAGTGCCCAACGAGGACGGCACTCACCTCACCACCACCAACGCAGCCCACAACACCCACGGCTCGCTGCAGGAAATCAACGGCCAGTGGTACGTGTTCTATCACCGTCCGCCCCGCGGCTTCGGCAACGCCCGTCAGGCTATGGTTGCCCCGGTAAAGATAACATGGGACAAGAAGAAGGTAGCCGACGGCGGTATAGTGCGCATCACTGCTTACGACCCGTATGTGAAGAACAACGAGTGGACGGCCAAGGCTTCCGACGGCACCGAGTACACCGGTGCTGAGGTTACCAGTGAGGGTTTCCAGATATTCGGTCTGCCGCCATACAGTTACTACTCTGCCGGTCTGGCATGCTACATGACGGGCAACGAATGGCTTCAGGACAACCACGACGTATGGAACAACGGCATGGATCTTGCCGGCATCAAGAACCGCGGTGTTATCGGATTCAAATACTTCGGTTTCGGCGGACTTGACAAAGACACCAAGGGTGTAAAAGCCTTCACCGGCACAAAGAAGAACGACGGCACAACGCTTTGCCTCGACCTTACTCCCGGCGGCAACGGCGCGTTCAAGATTCATGTGATGCTTGACGGCCCATATGCCAACAGCACATGGAACGGACGTGAAATTGCTGTTGTAGAGGTTCCGGCCAACGCACGCCGCGAGCGCGTCACAATCAATGTGGCAACGCCCGACGTTGAAGGACTGAAGGGCAAACACGCCATCTATCTCGTGGCCGAAGGGCCTGAGGTTAAAGAACCGCATCAGGCTCCCACCCACCAGCAACGTGGCCCACGCCAGCCGCAGCGTCCCGTGGGGCTGTTCGACCTACACGGCATCGGTTTTGCCAAGGACGACGCCCCGTTCACACGCCCCGTCGTTCCCACAGTCGCCATCACTGTCGACGGCCAAAAGCTGAACATTCCCGACACGCCCATCCGCACAACCAATGCCAACGGACTGACCGACGCCATCCGCTATCAGGTTTACGGTCCGCTCAAGCAGGGTTCAAAGATTAGCGTAACGGCTTCCGACCCGTCAGTAAAGAGCGATGTAAGCTCCATCGTAGAGGGCCGCTGCACAGTGAAATGTACATACAACGGTAAGGAGAAGATTTTCCTTATCAACTAAAATCCGGCAACCCATCGGATATATCAACATGACAACATCCCGTCACAGCGGTTTCCCATTCGAAACAAGCCGTGACGGGATGTTTTTTATATCAGTAGTTGACATATTTCAATCACTCCTCCATCCCGTGTTGTTCCAAAAAGAAACGTTTTTGCTGTTCTATCACTCGGGCCAATTCTTCTTCCGTCGGCATATATGCCATATATTTGGCAGCAAAAAGCTGCTCGTTTCCATGCAGTACCGAGTATTTCGCAATCGTATCATCTGTATCGGTACAGAGCAGTACGCCAATGGTCGGGTTGTCTTCTTCCTCTTTCATCAAATCGTCATACATGCGTACATACATATCCAATTGTCCAATGTCCTGATGGGTCAGCTTATGGGTCTTAAGTTCAAAGATGACGAATCGTTTCATCTTAAAATTATAGAACACCAAATCAATATAGAAATCCGTTGTATCGGTAACTATATGCTGTTGCCTTTCCACAAAAGCAAATCCGCGTCCAAGCTCCATAATGAATTTTTCAAGATTATCAATCAAAGCCTGCTCCAACTCAGATTCGGAAAACTTCGTATCCTGTTGGAATCCCATAAACTCAGCAACCATTGGATTCTTTATATATTCCAAAGGGTCGATGTGTTCGGGCTGAGGCATGGGCAAGGTACGGTTTCCCAATTGTTTTGCAAGTCGTCGTTCGTAATATTGGGTTGAAATATTTCTTTCAAGCTCCTTGAAACTCCACATATTTTCCGCTGCGGCTTTCATATACCATTCCCTCGCCTGAATATTACTGACCGATAAAAGACGACGTATATGCGACCACGAAAGATTTTGCACATGCGTGTGCAAAATTTCCAGATTATTGAATTCTAAATAGAATTTACGGTAATATGCAAGATTCCGTTTCCCATATCCCGAACCGTATTCTACAGAGAGTCTATAGGCAAGAGCCGGAATGAGTTTTGACCCGTAGGCGGCTCTGCTTTCTCCCTGCTGCTCTTCTTCTACGATTCGGCGACCAACATTCCAATAAGTCATAATGGCGGCTTGTCCTGCTGCTGCGTATGCTTGTCTCCGACCTTGTTCTATGATGTTCCGAATGTCATCAAAGAGTTTATCGGTTGTTATATTAAGATGTTGTAGTTTATTCTTTTCCATAACCTAAAACTTTGAAAGCATTTACAAGTTCCGTTTTGTTGTAATCCCATCTTTTCTTCAGCGCATCAAATAATTGCAAAAGTACAAAAAAATCCGTGATATATCATTTAACTGTCATGGATTTTATTTTGATTTATAGTTGCATACCTCTGTTTTGTCTTTGTCTTGGTTTTGGTATTCAGTGACATTTCAACCTCTTTTCTCGGTTATTCCAAAGATTTATAGTAATTTTGCCGTTGGATTCCATCCCGCGTTTTCTCGCCATGGCAGAGCAGAAACAAGTTTCGCTCTGCCCATTTGGTTTAACGAAAACGTTCGTAGCGTTACCCATATTCTATACCTAAGAACCATCAACCGTAAACAAAACGATTATGCAAGCAAAAACAATATTAAGAATACTGATGCTGCTGATATGCGTAGGCAGCATGGCTGGCTGCGACGACGACGAGGCACTGAGCCCGATAACGCTCGAATATGAAAATCATAACGTGATATTCGACAACGACGGGCGCACGTACCGGCTCACACCGTTCAGCAACGAGACTACACCTCTCTATATAAAGGGTGGCGACGGGCAATATAAGGTGACCAACAGCAACGAGAACGTGGTACACATAAACTTTGACGGCAGAAAAATCAGTCTGCAGGCAAAGGATTTGGGCGACGCGCTGGTAAGGATAGACGACGCATCGGGCAACTCGTACGCACTGTCGGTTGTGGTAAGGTACAACGAATGGACATACACAATAGCAGACAGAACGACTATAATAAAAGGCAACGAACTGACCGTCGGCGACAAGGCGGAACTGGAGAAAAAGATTGCAGCCGGCAACAACGAAAAGGGATATCTGTTTACATACAAGAACGCCACGAACAGCACCGGCTCAGTACGAATATACGACGAGGACGGCAGAGAACGGGAATACGATTTCAGCAGTGAGCAAGTAAGCCTGCCCGAGGATGGCGCCATCGAAATATCAAACGGATACAAGCTGCGCGAATATTATAAGGTGGCGATAATGCGGGAAAGCATCAACGAGACGATATATGTGACAAAAGATTTCTTCCCTTTGATAGATACACGGTACAATAATTATGCCAGGCCGATGTACTGCTTCGTGAAAGATCTTACAGAGCAATATAAAGCCGATTATCCGAAGGCGGAATCCATATATCTGGTATATGAAACAGTGGCAAAAGCCAACATGACACGAACAACTGGCAGCAGTACGCAAAACGACAACTGATGGAACTTGACATCGACAACAAGGAATGGCAGGACGCCCTGCAAATAATCAACCACACCCGCCACTCGCTCTTCCTTACGGGAAAGGCCGGCACGGGCAAGTCGACATTCCTGCGATACGTATCGGCCAACACAAAGAAGAAGCATGTGGTGCTGGCCCCCACCGGTATAGCCGCCATAAACGCCGGCGGAAGCACACTGCACAGTTTCTTCCGTCTGCCGTTTCACCCGCTGCTGCCCACTGACAGCAAATACACCCCGCGCAATATCCGCAGCACACTGAAATACAGCGGTGAACACTGCAAACTGCTGCGCGAGATAGAGCTGATAATCATAGACGAGATAAGCATGGTAAGGGCCGACATCATCGACTTCATCGACAAGGTGCTGCGCATATACTGCCGCAACATGCGCGAACCTTTCGGAGGAAAACAGATGCTGTTTGTCGGGGACATCTTCCAGCTTGAGCCGGTAGTGAAAGAAGACGACCGCCGTCTGCTCCAGCCATTCTACACGTCGGCCTATTTCTTCGCGGCGCAAGTATTCCGACAGACACAGCCGGTATGTATAGAATTGCGCAAAGTGTACCGACAGACCGACAGTGCATTCATAGGCATGCTCGACCGCATACGCGACAACTCCGCCACTCAGACCGACCTACGGGCACTGAACTCGCGTCTCGGTGCCACTCTCACAACAAACGACAACGACCTCATAATAACTCTCGCATCGCGCCGCAGCACAGTAGACTATATCAACAAACGAGGTCTGGACGGACTGCCGGGCAATGCCGTCACCTTCACGGGAGAGATAAAAGGCGAGTTTCCGGCATCGTCGCTCCCCACCCCCATCGAGCTCCATTTGAAGCCCGGAGCCCAAGTGATATTCATAAAGAACGACAAGGACAAGCGATGGGTCAACGGCACCCTCGGAGTGGTGAGCGGCATTGATGAGGACGAAGGCCTTGTCAGCGTGGTGACGGAAGACGGCAACGAGTACGACGTGGAACGCGGAATATGGGAGAACATGCGCTACACGTTCAACGAAAAGGAACAGAAGGTGGAAGAAGAACAACTCGGAGTATACATACAGTTTCCAATACAGTTGGCATGGGCCATCACCGTGCACAAAAGCCAGGGACTGACATTCCGCAAAGTGAACATCGACTTCACCGGAGGTGCCTTTGCCGGAGGCCAGACATACGTGGCTCTGAGCCGCTGCACATCACTCGAAGGCATCAGTCTGAAAAACACAATCCGCCCGTCGGACATCTTCGTCAAGACCGACGTTGTGAATTTTGCACGCCGGTACAACAACCGCGGAGCCATAGACCGTGCTCTCAGCGGAAGCAAGGCCGACCGCGAATACCACGATGCCGTCTCGGCTTTCGACCGTCAGGACTTCGATTCTTTCATCGACAGTTTCTTCAAGGCCATACACAGCCGATACGACATCGAGACCCCATCGGCCAAACGCCTGATACGTCGCAAGCTGGGAATAATAAACACGCTGAAAGCCGAAAAAGACCGGCTGGAGGAAGAGTTACGAGCCAAAGATGCTTTCCTGAAAGAATTGGCTGCCGAATACACCCTGCTGGGCAAGGAATGCGAACAGGAAAACATGCACGAAGCCGCAATACGCAACTACGACAAAGCCGTGAGGCTGTACCCCGATGCATATGATGCGATAAGACGCATGGAAAAACTGAAAAAAAGAAAAGACTGAAGAATTGCATATGTACAGATTATTCTGAAAAAAACGCATTTTGTTTTCCTCAAAATAGAAAGACAAAAAGGTCCTCTCCGCCTTATTGACACATGTTTTTTACCCCGCCGATCTGCCGCGAGGGCCTCCCGGCACTCCCGTAAAGGCCGTTTCGCACTGCAACGAGGCCCGTTTCGCATTGCAATAAGGGCCTTATTGCAACCCAATATGCCCCTCTCTGCTTTCTTGACAAAACCGCTTCTTCATAAAGCGCTGATTATCAGCGCTTCCCTTTTGGGACAAAAATCGCGATTTTCGGGCCATCGGTCGAAAATCACGATTTGGATATCGCTTAACATACGTTAAAGTAAATATTTTTAAAAGCAAATTCCCCGCGACTTTCCTGACCGATAATGACACATCGTACAACTGCATAACAGCAGCTGACACCCATTCATGATACAATGCCACAAATATAGTATTGCATCCGCGAAATCCCCGCAACAATTCATTATCACGATTTTATTCGTTTATTAGAATGATTTTGAGTAACTTTGCAGCCGCAATAATTATATATAAGGTATAAAGGAATGATAACAGTAACGAATCTTGCTATCCAATTCGGAAAGAAAGTCCTGTACAAGGACGTGAACCTGAAATTCACAGGCGGTAACATCTACGGAATTATCGGTGCCAACGGTGCCGGCAAATCGACACTGCTCCGCGCCATCAGCGGTAGTCTTGAGCCAAACAAAGGTTCGGTGGAAATGGGTCCGGGCGAACGCCTTTCGGTATTGGAGCAGGACCACTTTAAATACGACGAATACAGCGTGCGCGACACCGTGCTCATGGGCCATCAGCCGCTTTGGGAGAATATGAAAGAGCGTGAGGCCCTGTATATGAAGCCTGACTTCAACGAAGAAGACGGCATACGCGTGGCCGAGCTTGAGGACAAGTTCGCGCAGATGGACGGATGGAACGCAGAGAGCGACGCTGACCAGATGCTTACCAATCTCGGCATCAAGGACGACATGCACGACAAGATGATGAACGAGCTGTCGAACAACGAGAAGGTGCGCGTGATGCTGGCCAAAGCACTGTTCGGACATCCCGACAACCTGCTGCTCGACGAGCCCACCAACGACCTCGACCTCGACACTGTGATGTGGCTTGAGGAGTATCTGAGCAATCTGGAACAGACAGTACTCGTAGTGAGTCACGACCGTCACTTCCTCGATGCCGTGAGCACACAGACTGTGGACATCGATTTCGGCAAGGTGACGGTGTTCTCAGGCAACTACTCTTTCTGGTACGAGAGCTCGCAGCTCGCACTGCGTCAGGCACAGAACCAGCGCCAGCGTGCCGAGGAAAAGCGCAAGGAACTGGAGGAGTTTATCCGCCGCTTCTCTGCCAACGTGGCCAAGAGCAAGCAGACCACAAGCCGCAAGAAGATGCTTGAAAAACTTAACGTTGAGGAGATTCGTCCGTCATCGCGCAAGTATCCCGGCATCATCTTCCAGATGGAACGCGAACCAGGAACACAGATTCTCGAAGTTGAAGACCTGAAAGCTGTAGACAAAGACGGAACGGTACTGTTCGACCACGTGAACTTCACTATCGAGAAAGGTCAGAAAACGGTATTCCTGAGCCACAATCCCAAGGCTATGACAGCGCTCTTTGAAATTATCAACGGTAACCGCAAGGCCGACGCCGGAGAATATAAATGGGGTGTGACTATAACTACAGCATATCTGCCTCTTGACAACACCGATTTCTTCAACAGCGACTTGAATCTGGTGGATTGGCTGAGCCAGTTCGGCAAAGGTAACGAGGTGCAGATGAAAAGCTTCCTCGGACGCATGCTCTTCAAGGACGAAGACGTGCAGAAGAAAGTGAACGTACTGAGCGGAGGGGAAAAAATGCGATGCATGATAGCGCGGATGCAGATGAAAAACGCCAACTGTCTCATCCTCGACACCCCGACCAATCACCTCGACCTCGAAAGTATCCAGGCCTTCAACAACAATCTGGTAGGTTTCAAAGGCAACATCCTCTTCGCCAGCCACGACCATGAGTTCATACAGACCGTAGCCGACCGCATAATAGAACTGACCCCCAACGGCACCATCGACAAGCTGATGGAGTACGACCAGTATATCTACGACGAGGCGATAAAGGAACAGAAGGCGAAGATGTACTCGAAACAATGACTCAGTTTAGAGTTCAGAGAAAAGAGTGAAGAGGTATGATTACTCCATGTGACGAATCCTGAAAGTAATCATACCTCTTCGCTCAACACCATGAACTCTTCACTAATTCATTCATTGGCACATTTTTTGCTACATATCTATTCGTAACCCATAAACAACGGAATAATGGAAGAGAAGATAAACATCACTGACGAAGAGGCACTACAAAAAGAAGAGCCCGATACAGAAAACCCCGAAGAGAACACGGCAACCGAAAATACAACAGAGGAAAGTACGGAAAAAGAGCAGGAAGAAGAGAAAGACCCGCTGACTGTGGCCAACGAGCAAATCGACGAACTGAAAGACAAATATCTGCGCACCGTAGCCGAATTTGACAACTATCGCAAACGCACACTTAAAGAGAAGGCAGAACTGATACTCAACGGAGGAGAGAAGACCATCACTGCCATACTGCCGGTGCTCGACGACATGGAACGTGCCATAGCCAACGGTGAAAAGACAGAGGACCCACAGGTGCTGCGTGAAGGCATCCAACTGATATTCGCCAAATTCCAAAAAACACTCGAAGGACTTGGAGTGAGCAAGATAGAAACAGCCGAGGCCGACTTCAACACCGACGTACACGAGGCCATTGCTATGGTTCCCGGCATGGGCGACGACAAAAAAGGCAAAGTGCTCGACTGCGTACAGACAGGGTATAAGCTGAACGACAAAGTAATCCGTCACGCCAAAGTGGCAGTAGGACAATAACAAAATGGCAAAGAGAGACTACTATGAAGTGTTGGGTGTAGACAAAAACGCTTCAGAAGACGAAATAAAGAAGGCATACCGCAAAATCGCCATCAAGTATCACCCCGACCGCAATCCGGGCAACAGGGAAGCCGAAGAGAAGTTTAAGGAAGCAGCCGAGGCTTACGACGTATTGCATGACGCCCAAAAGCGCCAACAATATGATCAGTTCGGATTCAACGGCCCAGCAGGTGCCGGAGGATTCGGAGGTGGTTTTGGCGGCAGCATGAACATGGACGACATTTTCTCCATGTTCGGTGACATCTTCGGCGGACGTGCCGGTGGCTTCGGAGGTTTCGGAGGAGGCCAGCGCCGGCCGCAGCAACACCGAGGCAGCGACCTGAGATTGAAAGTGAAACTGTCGATGAGCGAAATCGCACACGGCGTGACCAAAAAGTTCAAGGTGCGCAAGGACATCACATGCTCGCACTGTCATGGCAGCGGTGCTGAGGCCGGAAGCGGCACGGAGACATGTCCCACATGCCACGGTTCTGGCGTAATAACACACACTACACAAAGCATTTTCGGCATGATGCAGACACAGGGCGTATGTCCCACGTGTGGCGGTGAAGGCTCTGTCATCAAGAACAAGTGTCATGTATGCGGCGGCACGGGTGTGCAGAAAGGCGAAGAAGTGGTTGAGATAAAAATCCCGGCCGGTGTAGCCGAAGGCATGATCGTAAATGTACCGGGCAAAGGCAACGCCGGACAACGCAACGGCATTAACGGTGACATACAGGTGTTTATTGCCGAGGAGGAGAATGACACCTTTGTACGCGATGGCAATGACATCATTTACAATCTGCTGCTCGACTTCCCGACGGCAGCCCTTGGCGGAGAAGTGGAGATTCCGACAATAGAAGGGACAAAGCTGAAAGCCAAGATTGACAGTGGCACACAGCCCGGAAAGACACTGCGTCTGCGCGGTAAGGGACTGCCCGCCGTGCAAGGTTACGGACACGGCACCGGAGACTTGGTAGTGAACATAAGCGTATACGTGCCGAAAACACTGAGCCGTGAAGAGAAAGAAGCATTGGCGAAGTTCCGCGACAGCGACAATTTCAAAGGCGACTCTTCTACAAAACGTTCGATATTCGAGCGGTTCAAGAATTATTTCAACTGAGAAACAAAGGACTGTTTTTTTAATAAGCAAATGACATAGGGCAAACGCAAAGACCCACAGGCGGAAAAGTACAACAACACTTTTACAGCCGTGTGTCTTTGCGTTTATCCATTAAGTAGCATATCTGTTATACAAAAAATGACATACAAGGATACAACGGAATATCTGTTCAACCAAATGCCGATGTTCGAAAGACAGGGAGCATCCGGATATAAAGAAGGACTGAGCAACACTCTCGCTTTGGACGAACATTTCGGCCATCCGCACCAAAACTACCTTACCATTCATATTGCCGGCACCAACGGAAAAGGTTCGTGCGCCCATACGATTGCCGCCATTCTGCAGACATGCGGATATAAAGTAGGACTGTATACATCACCACATCTTGTCGATTTTCGCGAACGGATACGTGTCGACGGCCATGAAATCAGCGAAAAGTATGTTGTTGATTTCGTCGAACGCGAACGCAGATTCTTCGAACCGCTGCATCCGTCATTCTTTGAGGTGACCACTGCCATGGCCTTCAAATATTTCAGCGACATGAAGGTTGATGTGGCCGTAATCGAAGTTGGGCTTGGCGGACGACTTGACTGTACGAACATTATCACCCCCACCCTGTCTGTCATAACGAACATCAGTCTCGACCACACGCAATTCCTCGGCGACACACCGGCAAAAATAGCGGCAGAAAAAGCCGGTATAATAAAGAAAGGTGTACCGACATTAATAGGAGAAGCCACAGACGAAACACGTCCGGTATTTATCCGCAAGGCAGGAGAAATCGGAGCACCTATTGTTTTTGCCGAAGAATATCCGGAGATAAAATCATACAAGTATGCCATAAACGGAGGCATAACATACGAGACAGAACATTGGGGAGAAATCTACGGCGAATTGGGCGGCTCATATCAAGCAAAGAACACCAATACAATAATGCATGCCGTAAGAATACTCATGAAACAAGGTGTCATCAATGGCAACCACGACACTGTATCAAAAGCCATCCACACAGCCTTTGCCGAAGTGACCAGGCTTACTGGATTTGCCGGACGATGGCAGAAAGTGAAAGACAACCCTCTCGTGATATGCGATGCCGGGCATAACGCAGGCGGATGGGAATGGCTTGCCAAACAGCTCGCAGAAATACGATGTCACAAAAAACATATCGTATTCGGCATGGTAAACGACAAAGATATAGACAGTGTTCTAAGCCTTTTACCCAAAGACGCTGTCTACCATTTCACAAGACCGGAAAGCAAACGGGCCATGTCCGAATCAAGACTAACGGAAATGGCCGTCACACACGGACTAAGAGGTACATACCATCATTCCGTAAAAGAAGCATACGAAAGTGCTCTTCAAAACACTTCTGAAGACGATTTTATTTTCGTAGGGGGGAGCTGTTACGTCGTTGCGGACTTCCTAAAAGAATGCGTTTAGGGGTTTTTAACTAAAACGAAGGTGTTTTTTTTCACGTTTCGTTCGCTATTTTCGTTTTTTTTAGGTTACTTTGCAACTACGTAATCAATAACTAAAAACAACGGATTTATGACGAACACAACGGGAAATACAAATTTATGCGGTCTGAACCGAAAAGATTTTCAGACCACTATAAACGGTAAGAAGACCGACCTTTACATACTGAAGAACAGAAAGGGATATGAAATCGCCATAACAAACTATGGTGGAGCAATAGTAGCCATCATGGTACCAGACAGAGATGGCAAAGTGGCAAATGTCATTCAAGGGCACGACAACATCCAAGATGTGATCAACAGTCCCGAACCATTCCTTTCCACGCTCATCGGACGTTACGGAAACAGAATATGCCGCGGACAATTCACACTTAACAAAAAAGAATATCAATTGACTGTAAACAACGGCCCGAATGCCCTGCACGGTGGTCCGACAGGATACCACGCACGAGTTTGGGATGCACGACAGATGGGACCACGCTCACTCGCACTCAACTATGTATCGGCATACGGTGAAGAAGGCTTCACAGGAGAATGCCGAATAACAGTGGAATTCACATTCACGGATGCCAATGAACTCGTAATAGAATATCTCGCCACCACCAACAAGAAAACTATAATAAACCTTACACATCACGGATTTTTCAGTCTTGCCGGAATCGCAAACCCGACACCGACTATTGACAATCTCGTTTGCGAAATCAATGCCGACTATTACCTTCCTATTGACAATACGTCTATCCCAACAGGAGAAATCCGCTTTGTCAAGGACACACCGTTTGACTTCCGTACACCGAAAGAAGTGGGACGTGACATTGATGCCGATGACGAGCAAATCAAGAACGGAGCCGGATACGACCATTGCTTCGTACTCAACAAGAAAGAAGAAGGCGAATTGAGCTACGCAGCCAAGATAACCGAACCGGTAAGCGGACGCACAATGGAAGTATACACCACAGAACCCGGAGTGCAGGTTTATACGGACAATTGGGCTGACGGATATGCCGGACAACATGGAGCCACTTTCCCGCGCCGCTCTGCCATCTGCTTTGAATGTCAACATTTCCCGGACAGTCCCAATCATCCTTACTTCCCGTCAGTAATAATAGAACCGGGCAAGCAGTACAAACAGAAGACTATCTACAAATTCGGAACTGAATAAATACTATCCCAAAATATCCTATGGCCTCTCATCTATGACGGGAGGCCATAGGTGATTGTGTAAAATACGAAACATATCTAATCAACTATCAATTATAAAACAACAACAGTAAAATGTCAGATTTACAAAAAAAACAAGGCAGCAATATGGTTGCCATCATTACTATGTGCTTCATCTTCGCGATGATTTCATTTGTAACCAACATGGGCGCTCCTTTCGGAAACATTTGGGGATTCACATACCCCTGGGCCGGAATGATGGGCAACATGATGAACTTTGCCGCATACTTGTTCATGGGTATTCCTGCCGGGAATATGCTCGTAAAATACGGTTACAAAAAGACGGCCCTTATAGCCCTTGCCGTAGGTGTAATCGGACTTGCCATCCAATACCTTTCAAGCGTCTTCGGTGCCGACATCAAGACTTTCGTGTATGACGGTCAGGTGGTAGCCCTGAACCTTGTCATATATCTTCTCGGTGCGTTCATCTGCGGTTTCTGCGTATGTATGCTCAACACCGTGGTCAACCCGATGCTGAACATTCTTGGCGGAGGCGGTAACCGCGGCAACCAGTTCATACAGATTGGCGGTACGCTCAACTCACTCACAGGAACACTAACCCCGCTTCTCACCGGTGTGCTCATCGGCACAGTAACCAAGAACACCAGTATGAGCGATGTTTCTCCGCTGCTTTTTGTCGGCATGGCCGTATTTGCTATCTCGTTCTTCATCATTGCCAAAGTTCACATCCCCGAGCCACAAGCCGAAATAAAAGAACATGTCAGCATAACAAGTCCGCTCAAGTTCCGTCATTGCGTACTCGGCGTGATTGCCATATTCTTCTATGTCGGTGTTGAGATCGGTATCCCCGCACAGCTTAATTTTTACATTTCAAATATGGACTTTGAAGGTGCAGCCGCTGTCGGCGGAAGTTTTGCCGCTGCATATTGGTTCCTCATGATGTGCGGCCGATTCATCAGTAGTTTCATCAGCGGTGCCATATCCACAAAGGTCCAGATGACCACCGTATCATCTGTTGCTATAATATTGCTCCTGACAGCCATATTCCTGCCTGAGACAAACACGATGAGCGTTCCTTTCATCAATGTGGAATGCTCCATCCCGACAAAATGTGTGCTTATCGCCCTGTGCGGTCTGTGCACGTCAATAATGTGGGGTGGTATTTTCAATCTCGCCGTAGAAGGTCTTGGCAAATACACCGCTCCCGCATCCGGTCTCTTCATGACGATGGTTGTAGGTGGCGGAGTAATGCCCCTCATCCAGGACAGCATAGCCAAGTCGGCAGGTGAGATTGCAAGCTACTGGCTCGTAATCGGCATGATAGCCTACATACTCTTCTACAGTGTAATCGGCAGCAAAAACGTAAACAAGGACATTCCTGTAGACTAAGAAAACAGAAACATTATTTTACTAACCCTATAAAAACGACAAGATTATGGATATAGAATTTGTAAGGAGCCGCTTTGTCAAGCATTTCGATGGCAATGAAGGCAATATCTACGCCTCTCCAGGACGTATAAATCTGATAGGCGAGCACACAGACTATAACGGAGGTTTTGTATTTCCCGGAGCTGTTGACAAGGGGATAATGGCAGAAATGCGGCCCAACGGCACGGAAAGTACCGTACGCGCATACTCAATAGACCTGAAAGACCGTGTTGATTTCGACCTTAACGACCCTAACGGTCCGAAAGCAAGCTGGGCCCGCTATATATACGGCATCAGCCTCGAGATGAAAAAACTCGGCGTACCCGTAAAAGGCTACAATATAGCTTTTGCCGGCGATGTACCCCTCGGGGCCGGTATGTCCTCATCGGCAGCCATGGAGAGCTGCTTTGCCTGCGGTCTCAACGACCTCTTCGGTGATAACAAGGTAAGCAAATGGGACATGGTATTGGCAGGACAGGCTACCGAGCACAACTACTGTGGTGTGAACTGCGGCATCATGGACCAGTTCGCCAGCGTATTCGGCAAAGCCGGATGCCTCATGCGTCTCGACTGTCGCAGCCGTGAGTTCGAGTATTTCCCCTTCAATCCTGTTGGATACAAGCTCGTTCTGCTCGACTCTGTAGTTAAGCACGAGCTGGCCGGTTCGCCATACAACGACCGCCGCAACAGTTGCGAAAACGTGGTTAAGCATATAGCAGCCAAACATCCCGAAGGAAAGTTCGAGACACTTCGCGACTGTACTTGGGAACAACTTGAGGAGGTCAAAGACGAAGTCGGAGCAGAAGATTACAGCCGTGCCAAGTTTGTTTTGGGCGAAAAAGACCGTGTACTTGCTGTCTGCGATGCTCTGAACGCCGGAGATTACGAGACAGTGGGTCAGAAGATGTACGAGACACACTACGGACTGTCCAAGGAGTATGAAGTATCCTGTGAAGAACTTGATTATCTGAACGACATAGCCAAGGAAAACGGTGTTACCGGCAGCCGCATCATGGGCGGCGGATTCGGCGGATGCACCATCAACCTTGTAAAAGAAGAACTCTATGACAAGTTCATTACCGATGCCAAAGCCAAATTTGCAGCCAAATACGGTCACGAGCCTAAAGTTTACGATGTTGTCATCGGTGACGGCTCCCGCAAGATCTGCTAAAGCATTTTTTGAAAATCAATAATTATCAAAATGAGGGCATTATCGTTTCCGATAATGCCCTCATTTCGTTCAACCCTCATACTCTGTGCGACAAAGAGAACACCCTATGCTTTTCGACCAAGATTCTTTCATAATGCATGTGCAATATAACCTTCCTGATATCACACTTTTTGCAAAACTTTCGATGCAAATTTCTTGCGGGCCAATATCTGCAGATCCTCGATCGTATCACACTCGTCTACTATCTCGACACCGAGCATTGTCTCTATCACATCCTCCATTGTGACGATACCCCGCATACAGCCATATTCATCAGTAATTACAGATATATGTTCCTTCTTCTCCAACATCATCTGCCAGATAGCGGAAACTTTCATCGTCTCAGGAAAAAACAATATCGGACGGACAAGTTTCTCCACCGGCATTGAAAACTTGTCTTGCGCAAGCATCTCAAGAACATTCGCACGACGCACATATCCTACAATAAACTCCCGCCGGCTGTCATATATGGGTATGCGTGAGAAAGCCGCCAACGATTCATTTCCATAAAACTCCTCCATTGTTGTCGACTTGTTGACAGACGCCACAACAACAAATGGAGTCATTATCTCTTTGGCGCTTATAGTACAAAGTTTCAGAAAATTTTGGATTATCTTATTTTCAGCCTTTTCAATCACTCCCGCATCCGTACCCACATTAACCATTGCTGCAACTTCCTCACGACTGACAGACAATGATTGCTTTTTAGGCGAAATGCATCGTGTAAGCTGTTCCGACATCCACACCAACGGAAATGTTATAACAATCATCATACGTATTATTTTTGCTGAAGGTATGGCAAGTTTACGCCAAAATGAAGCGCCTATTGTCTTAGGAATAATCTCCGACAGAACAAGAATTAGCAGAGTGAGAACAACGGAGATGATACCGAAGTAAGCCTCACCAAAAACCTTGACAGACTCGGAACCGACACCAGCAGCTCCGACAGTATGTGCAACTGTGTTTAGCGTGAGGATAGACGCGACAGGGCGGTCTACATTTGTCTTATACTTCATCAAAAGATTAGCGGTTTTCACCCCCTGAGCCTCTTTCATCGAAATGAAAGATATGGGAGTTGAAAGCAGAACTGCTTCAAGGACGGAGCACAGAAACGATACTGCAAGTGCTCCGAAAAGATATAAAAATATAAGTGTCATTTGTTTATATATAAGTTTGAACTGACGAAAATGCAATACACTTCCGTTTATAATAAGAATAAAATCACACCCATACCGCTTATTCACGTAACACACAATGAAGAATTCTTGCAGGCGGCATTTTAGCTTCCTCACATACAACGAATTCAATAATAAGTCGGAACATTCCGAAAGACCTTTTGGTTTTCCATCCCACAGTTTCTTCAGCCGATCTTGATTCGGGCCTACTATAACTATAACACAAGGCACAGCATATCATCTCTGTTTCCAATTCATATTCGGATTCTACCTGAACCGGAATCAGAAACAAAACAACCACAAGGCATAATATGAATGAAATGGATCGTGTCATCCATGCAAAGTTAAATATAAAAAATCGGATTGTCAACAGAATGAAGCAATTTTTAACCAGACAACATCACACATAATATTTATTAATAAGTCAGCCAACAAAATCAATACGTATAATCAGTTTTTTGACTTTAAATGCCTTGCGGTTTCTTTGCGGTGATTTTCATTTTCATCATCGGTCGTGTAGCCCGCTACATTCCATCTTCAGACATTATAATACGGACACACATAACGAACAATCTGGGGATAATTAATTTTTAATGCCTACTTATGCAATTCAACATTATAAATCACTTCTCATTATCCAAATAACAGAATGATACCAAACCACCTGTGCGAAATTAAAACATCCAAAACTAAATAATTGGTGTACGAATAACACTTTTTAATTAAAAAAGTCGTTTTTTTTATTGTAATATAAAAATTTAATAGTAATTTAGCACCGAATTAAGATAATCTTCAAAAAACATAACTAAAACTACTGATAATGAAAAACCTAAAGACATCCTTTATGGGATTTGGCATTGCCGCAGCAATGCTATCGGCATGCACGTCCGGACAACAACAACCGGCAACAACCGTATCGGGACTCAACCCGACACAATTCGACTCTGTAATCAACGGCAAGAAGACTGCCTTGTTTACTCTCAAGAACAACAACGGCATGGAAGTATGCATAACCAACTTCGGCGGTCGCGTAGTATCACTATGCGTTCCTGACAAGGATGACAACCCCACCGATGTTGTGCTTGGCTACGACAATATCGCGCAGTATGCAGATATAGAAAACTCGCCAAGCGATTACGGCTCTTCTGTGGGCCGCTATGCCAACCGCATCAACCAAGGAAAGATAACCATCGACGGAAAAGAGTATCAACTGCCGCAGAACAATTTCGGCCACTGCCTTCACGGAGGCCCGACAGGATGGATGTACCAAGTATATGAGGCAGAACAACCCAATGACTCCACGCTACGCCTTACCATCGTCTCACCAGACGGCGATAACGGCTTCCCCGGCACCGTGACAGCAACAACAACATACACAGTACTGAGCAACAATACTCTTGATATCACCTTTGAGGCCACAACAGACAAGGAAACTGTGATAAACATGACCAACCATTCTTATTTCAACCTCAACGGAGATCCGGCAAACGAAGGAATGGACATGATACTATATGTCAATGCAGACAACTATACTCCAGCCGACTCCACTTATATGACCACAGGAGAAATCCTGTCTGTAGAGGGCACACCGATGGATTTCCGCAAAGCTCATGCAATCGGGGAAACCATTAATGACACAACCTTCCAGCAAATCAAGAACGCCACCGGTTACGACCACAACTGGTGTCTGAATACATATAAGGATGGAAAGGGCGACGACACGCAAGTTGCAGCTTCGCTATATTCACCAAAGACCGGCATCATGCTCGAGATGTTCACTAACGAGCCCGGAGTGCAGGTATACACAGGCAACTTCCAAGGCACCGGCATCGCATGTAAGAAAGGCATCAAATATCCCAAACACGTGTCAGTATGCCTTGAGAGCCAAAAATATCCCGACTCTCCCAACAAGAAAGACTGGCCTTCACCTTATGTAAAACCTGGCGAAAAATACTACAGCCACGTTGCATATAAATTTTCCGTAAAATAATACTGGAAAACGAATCACAAAGAAAAATAACTAAAATCAAAAAAAGACTAACCAGCCCCATTGTCTCCGTACCGGGCGTTCTCTTGCATAAGGAATTTTAGGGAGACCACATCAATATTATGGCATTTTTAGACTGGCTTGTCATTGGTGTATTCGCTGCAGCACTCATTGGCATTGTCGTATGGGTAGTGTCCCAAAAGAACAACAATTCAGCAGACTATTTCCTCGGAGGTAAAGATGCGACATGGATAGCCATCGGAGCATCTATATTCGCTTCAAACATCGGTTCTGAACATCTTATAGGCCTTGCCGGAGCAGGAGCATCGAGCGGTATGGCCATGGCCCACTGGGAAATCCAGGGATGGATGATTCTTATTCTCGGATGGGTGTTCGTACCGTTCTACTCACGCTCGATGGTATATACAATGCCTGAGTTCCTTGAGCGCCGCTACAATCCGCAGTCACGAACAATTCTTTCCGTGATATCACTCATAAGCTACGTATTGACCAAAGTTGCCGTTACTGTATATGCCGGCGGCCTGGTGTTCCAACAGGTGTTCGGCATCGAAGAACTATGGGGCATAGACTTCTTTTGGATTGCAGCTATAGGCCTCGTGCTCATCACAGCCCTATACACAATCTTCGGAGGCATGAAATCAGTACTATATACTTCAGTACTTCAGACTCCTATCCTGCTGCTCGGTTCTCTCATCATCCTTGTACTCGGTCTGAAAGAACTTGGAGGATGGGACGAAATGATGCGCATCTGCTCTATCAAGCAGGTCAATGAATATGGCGACACCATGACCAACCTGATACGCAACAACAACGACCCGAACTTCCCGTGGCTCGGTGCCCTCGTCGGCTCAGCCATCATCGGTTTCTGGTATTGGTGTACCGACCAGTTCATCGTACAGCGCGTACTTTCAGGAAAAGACGAGAAAGAAGCACGACGCGGTACTATTTTCGGTGCTTATCTGAAACTCCTGCCCGTGTTCCTGTTCCTCATTCCCGGTATGATCGCATTCGCCCTCCATCAGAAGTACACAGGCGCAGGTGCTGACGGATTCCTGCCAATGCTCAACGGCAATCCCAACGCCGACGCAGCATTCCCTACCCTCGTGGCCAAGCTGTTGCCTGCCGGTGTTAAAGGCCTCGTAGTATGTGGCATTCTCGCTGCCCTCATGAGTTCACTGGCGTCGCTGTTCAACTCATCAGCCATGCTTTTCACCATCGACTTCTACAAACGTTTCAAGCCCGAAACTCCCGAGAAGAAACTCGTAGCCATAGGCCAGGCCGCAACCGTAGTAATCGTAATCCTCGGAATCCTTTGGATACCAATAATGCGGAGTGTGGGCGACGTGCTCTACACTTATCTGCAGGACGTCCAGTCGGTACTCGCTCCTGGAATTGCCGCAGCATTCCTGCTCGGTATCTGCTGGAAACGCACATCGGCCAAAGGCGGTATGTGGGGACTCATTGCCGGTATGGTGATTGGCCTCACACGTCTTGGAGCAAAAGTATACTACAGCAACGCAGGCGATGTGGCCGACAGCACTTTCAAGTATCTGTTCTACGACCTCAACTGGCTCTTCTTCTGCGGATGGATGTTTCTGTTCTGCATTGTTGTCGTTATCGTTGTCAGCCTCATGACCGAAGCACCAAGTGCAAGCAAAATCCAGGGACTGGTATTCGGCACATCTACTCCTGAGCAACGTGCCGAGACACGCGCCAGCTGGAACAAGTGGGATGTGATACACACCGTCATCATCCTCGCCATCACAGCAGCATTTTACATTTACTTCTGGTAATAAATGAGCCTCCGCCCGGTATGAACCCAACCGTGGCGGAGGTCCAATCACGTCATACTTATCAAAGAATATATGAGCTATACAGATTCCTATACAGAAGATTCTGCTACTGAAGAGTTGAAAAAAAACTACTATTACGAACACTCCAAGGTATTAGTATCGGTGGACTGCATAATCTTTGGATTTGACGAAGGCAAACTGCGCGTACTCATCGGCCGCCGCAAACTTAATCCCGGTTACGGCCAACCGTCTCTCTATGGAGGATTCGTAAACAATAATGAAAGCATTGACGATGCAGCCAACCGTGTGTTGTTCGAGCTTACCGGCCTACGAAATCTATACATGCGACAAGTAGGCGCTTTCGGTAACGTAGACCGCGATCCTGGCGAACGAGTGATATCCATAGTATACTATGCCCTCATAAACACGAACGATTACGATGAAACACTTCGCAAGCAACACGATGTGGAATGGATCAACATAGACGAATTGCCCCGAATGTATTCCGACCATAACGAAATGGTTGCCAAGGCACGTCGTATGATGCGAGACAAAATCTCACGCGAACCCATCAGTTTCCGGCTACTGCCGAGCCTCTTCACACTGACACAATTACAGCGTCTTTATGAGGCCGTTTGCGGTGAGGAAGTGGATAAGCGTAATTTCCGCAAGCGCATAAAAGAGATGGATTTCATAGAAAAAACCGAACTGATAGACAAGACCGGATCCAAACGCGGAGCATACCTCTATCGGTTCAACAACAAAGTATACAACGAAGAACAAAATTTCAAATTATAGAATATATTATGTTGGAAGAACTCAAAGAAAAAGTATTCCGCGCCAATCTCGATCTTGTGAAGCACAACCTCGTTATATTCACATGGGGAAACGTGTCGGGAATAGACCGCGAGAAAGGTCTCGTGGTTATCAAGCCGTCCGGCGTAAGCTACGACAACATGAAAGCATCTGACATGGTCGTTGTCGACTTAAACACAGGCAAAGTGGTTGACGGCGACCTGAATCCGTCGTCAGACACACCTACACACCTCGTACTATACAGAGCTTTCCCCGAATTAGGAGGTATAGTACATACACATTCCACATATGCCACCGCATGGGCACAAGCCGGTCGCGACATCCCCAACATCGGTACAACACATGCCGACTACTTCCACGATAGCATACCATGTACCGACGACATGACCGAAGCCGAGGTTAACGGAGAATATGAACTCGAGACAGGAAATGTAATCGTGAAGCGCATCAAAGAAGGAAGCATAAATCCCGTACACACACCGGGCGTATTGGTAAAGAACCACGGTCCGTTCTCATGGGGCAAAGATGCAGACAACGCCGTATACAATGCCGTAGTAATGGAGCAAGTGGCCAAAATGGCATTCGTATCGTTCACGGTCAATCCGGAAACAACGATGAACCCGCTGCTTATCGAAAAGCACTTCAGCCGCAAGCATGGTCCCAATGCCTATTATGGACAGAAAAAGAAATAAAACAATCACTAACTAAAAACAAAAAAACTATCGCTCTTCAACAAAAGACGATAGAATACAAATTAACTATTATGATTAAAGCATTTGAAAACTACGAAGTATGGTTCGTAACCGGCGCACAGTTACTCTATGGAGGTGACGCCGTTGTACAAGTAGACGGACACTCAAAAGAAATGGTAGAAGGACTGAACAACTCCGGCCGTCTGCCAGTAAAAGTTGTATATAAAGGCACAGCCAACAGTTCTAAAGAAGTGGCCGACATCTTCGCACAGGCAAACAACGAAAAGAAATGTATCGGTGTAATCACATGGATGCACACTTTCTCACCGGCCAAAATGTGGATACACGGACTGCAGATTCTGCACAAACCCCTCCTCCACCTCCATACACAGTTCAACGAAGAGATTCCATGGGACACAATGGATATGGACTTTATGAACCTGAACCAAAGTGCTCACGGCGACCGAGAATTCGGACATATCATTTCACGCATGCGCATACGCCGTAAACTTGTTGTCGGATATTGGAAAGACCCCAAAACCCAGGAGCACATCGCTGTATGGGAACGCGTCTGCGCAGCCTGGGCCGACTCTCAGGACATGCTTATCCTCCGCTTCGGCGACCAGATGAACAATGTGGCCGTGACAGACGGAGACAAAGTGGCTGCAGAACAGGTAATGGGCTATCATGTGGATTACTGCCCGTTCAGCGAGGTGATGAAGTACTTCAACGAGGTGAAGGATGAGGATGTTGATGCACTCGTCAATGTTTATTTCAGCGACTACGATCATGATGCCGAACTGGAAGACACAACAACCGAAGGATATAAGAAAGTATGGAATGCAGCCAAGGCCGAACTAACACTGCGCGCAGTGCTTGAAGATAAAGGTGCAAAAGGCTTCACAACAAACTTCGATGACTTGGGTGATGCAAACGTAGAGCAGACCGGTCTCGGATTTGACCAGATTCCCGGACTGGCTTCCCAGCGGATGATGGCCGAAGGATATGGATTCGGTGCCGAAGGCGACTGGAAGTCTGCTGCACTTTACCGTTCTGTATGGGTGATGAATCAGGGACTTCAAGGCGGATGCTCGTTCCTCGAAGATTACACGCTCAACTTCAACGGCGAGCAGAGTGCTATACTCCAATCACACATGCTTGAGGTTTGTCCGCTCATCGCTACCGCACGCCCGCGTCTTGAAGTACACTTCCTCGGCATTGGCATACGCAAAAGTCTCACCGCACGTCTTGTCTTCACGTCAAAAGTAGGCAAAGGCGTAACAGCGACAGTTGTGGACATGGGCAACCGTTTCCGCCTCATAGTAAACGATGTTGACTGCATAGAACCAAAACCGCTGCCCAAACTTCCCGTGGCATCAGCACTGTGGATTCCACAACCTAACTTCGAAGTTGGTGCAGGATGCTGGATATATGCCGGCGGAACACACCATAGCTGTTTCTCATACGATCTGACCGACGAGTATTGGCAGGATTATGCCGAGATAGCCGGCATCGAGTGCCTTATCATCAACAACGATACTACAGTAGACAACTTCCGTCGTGAACTCCGGGTGAACGAGGTTTACTATATGCTCAACAAGGCTCTCTGCTAATAAACGAACAAATATATATCATGAATCACGGAGACACAGAAGCACAGAGAAGACAACATTCCACTTGCCTCAGTGTCTCCGTGGTCTTTATAAACACAGCAAAACCATGAATATAGAAGCAAAGAAAACCATAGAGTCCGGCAAAGCCATACTTGGAATCGAATTCGGCTCGACAAGAATAAAAGCCGTCCTGATAGACGAGAACAACAAACCCATAGCCCAAGGTAGCCATGAATGGGAGAACCAACTCGTTGACGGTCTGTGGACATACAGCATTGAAGCTATATGGAACGGAGTACAGAATTGCTATGCTGACCTGCGTGCCAACGTAAAAAAAGACTATGATACCGACATCGAGATACTGGCAGCCATAGGTATAAGTGCCATGATGCACGGATATATGGCTTTTGACGACAAGCAGCAGATACTCGTGCCTTTCCGCACATGGCGCAACACCAACACCGCCCAGGCCGCCGCAGAGCTATCGGAACTTTTTGTGTACAACATTCCGCTGCGTTGGAGCATCTCCCACCTGTATCAGGCCATACTTAACAACGAAGAACATGTGGACAACATAGACTTCCTTACTACGCTCGCCGGATACATCCACTGGCAAATAACGGGCATGAAAGTGCTCGGAATCGGTGATGCCTCGGGAATGCTGCCAATCGACCCTGATACAAAAAACTATTCAGCCGAAATGGTGGCAAAGTTTGACAAACTCACAGCCCCGAAGAAATTCCGATGGAAGCTGACCGACATTCTTCCCAAGGTATTACAAGCCGGCGAAAATGCCGGATTCCTTACCGAAGAAGGTGCCAAGAAACTCGACATATCCGGCCATCTCAAACCCGGCATCCCCGTTTGTCCGCCTGAAGGCGATGCAGGCACAGGCATGGTAGCCACAAATGCCGTACGTCAGCGCACAGGCAATGTGTCGGCCGGAACATCATCATTCTCCATGATTGTTCTCGAAAAAGACCTGTCACGTCCTTACGAAATGATTGATATGGTGACCACACCCGACGGCAGTCCTGTTGCAATGGTCCACTGTAACAACTGTACATCCGATCTCAACGCATGGGTCGGCCTGTTCCGTGAATATCAGGAACTGTTGGGTATACCGGCAGACATGAACATGATTTACGAGAAACTATACAACAATGCCCTCAACGGCGATGCCGACTGTGGCGGACTCGTTTCCTACAACTATATATCGGGAGAGCCCGTTACAGGTCTTGCCGAAGGACGTCCGATGTTCGTGCGTTCCGCCAATGACAAGTTTAATCTTGCCAACTTCATGCGCGCCAATCTGTACGCGTCTGTCGGTGTGCTGAAAATAGGAAACGACATTCTCTTCAATGATGAGAAGGTGAAGGTGGACCGCATCACCGGACACGGAGGCCTCTTCAAGACCCGGGGTGTAGGTCAGCGCATACTTGCCGCAGCCATCAACTCACCTATCTCCGTTATGGAAACAGCCGGTGAGGGCGGCGCATGGGGTATAGCCCTGCTCGGTTCTTATCTGGTGAACAACGAAAATAACCTTTCGCTCGCCGACTATCTCGACCAAACGATATTCGCCGGAAACACCGGCGTGGAAATCGCACCAACGGACGAGGATGTCGCCGGATTCAACGCATACATCGAAAACTACAAGGCATGCCTGCCCATAGAGGAAGCTGCCGTGAAATACAAGAAATAACATACCGTAACGTCATTATGGCCAGATGACACTGTCACTACGGCCTAATGACATTTTCACACGGTCAAAATGATACCGTCACTCCGCCAAGTGACAACCGGACAACAGTTATTTCGGGAAAATACCTATATATTCGTATTATAATAAAGCATAATGAAAGAAATACAATGAAGAAACTACTCACTACACTTACTGTGATTACGGCATTGTCGACATCGGCAATGGCCGACAACGCCACAGCCACTATCCATGTCAGCCAAGGCAACCAGAAGATATACAAAGAGATTTACGGACAATTTGCCGAACATCTGGGTTCATGCATCTACGGTGGTCTTTGGGTTGGAGAGAACTCACAGATACCCAACATCAACGGCTACCGCAAGGATGTGTTTGACGCCCTGAAAGCATTGCAGATTCCCGTACTGCGCTGGCCCGGCGGATGTTTTGCCGACGAGTATCACTGGATGGACGGTATCGGCCCAAAAGACAAACGCCCCAAGATGCAGAACAACAACTGGGGAGGCACTATAGAAGACAACTCGTTCGGAACTCACGAGTTTCTCAACCTCTGCGAAATGTTAGGATGCGAGCCGTACATCAGCGGCAATGTTGGCAGCGGCTCCGTAGAGGAACTTGCTAAATGGGTGGAGTATATGACGAGTAACGGCGATACCCCAATGGCCAAGCTGCGCCGCCAGAACGGCCGCGACAAGGCATGGAAAATAAAATTCCTCGGAGTAGGCAACGAGAGTTGGGGATGCGGTGGCAACATGCGCCCCGAATACTATGCCGACCTTTACCGCCGCTATTCCGTATACTGCCGCGAATACGACGGAACGAGACTCTACAAGATTGCCAGCGGAGCGAGTGATTATGACTACGACTGGACGAAAGTGCTTATGAACAACGTCGGACACCGCATGAACGGACTGTCACTCCACTACTATACAGTGACAGGATGGAGCGGCTCGAAAGGTTCGGCTCTGAAGTTCAACGATGACGAATACTACTGGACAATGGGCAAATGTCTCGGCATTGAGGATGTTATCAACAAGCATGCCGCCATCATGGACAAGAAAGACCCCAAGAAGCAGATAGGACTGCTCGTGGACGAATGGGGCACATGGTGGGACGAAGAACCAGGCACTGTCTCCGGACATCTCTACCAGCAGAACTCCATGCGCGATGCCTTTGTAGCCGCTCTGTCGCTCAATGTGTTCCACCGCCATACCGACCGTGTGCGCATGGCCAACATAGCCCAAGTGGTCAACGTTCTTCAGTCGATGATACTCACCGACCAGAAAGGAACCGGACACATGGTGCTCACACCTACATATCACGTGTTTGAAATGTATAAGGGCTTTCAGGAAGCCACATACCTCCCGATGGACTTCAAATGTGACAGCATCATGGTACGCGGTGACCAACACGCCAAAAACGGCCGCAAAATAGCCCTTCTCAACACTTCGGCTGCCAAGCAGACCGACGGTTCTGTCATAATATCATTGGCCAACATAAGTCTTGACAAGGCACAGAAAATAGACATCAATCTTGACGGATTCACAGGCAAGACAGTTACCGGACGAATACTTGCATGCAAGAGCATCACCGATTTTAACGACTTTGAACATCCTAAAACAGTAAAACCAGCCGACTTCAAGGGAGCCAAACTTAAGAAGAACGTATTGACAGCTGAGATTCCAGCCAAATCAATCGTCGTTCTCAATATAAAATAGTATTTTTGTGACATATATATTCTGACAAACATAGATTTATTTAAATCTGAAAAATATGAACGATAAGAATCTTATGAAGAAAGCGGCTGACAATATCCGTATTCTCGCCGCTTCAATGGTAGAAAAAGCCAACTCGGGACATCCGGGTGGTGCAATGGGAGGAGCCGACTTTATCAATGTGCTCTTCTCCGAGTTCTTGGTTTACGATCCCGAGAACCCCAATTGGGAAGGACGCGACCGTTTCTTCCTGGATCCGGGTCACATGTCACCGATGCTCTATTCGGCTCTTGCATTGCAGGGCAAGTTTACACTTGATGAGCTGAAAGAGTTCCGTCAGTGGGATTCCCCCACACCGGGACACCCAGAGCGTGATCTCGCACGCGGCATCGAAAACACCAGTGGCCCACTCGGACAGGGCCATACCTTCGGTGCAGGTGCAGCCATAGCCGAGAAATTCCTCGAGGCACGTCTCGGCAAGGAAGCTATGCAGCATAAGATTTACGCTTACATCTCCGACGGTGGCGTTGAAGAGGAGATATCGCAGGGCACAGGCCGCATAGCCGGTATCCTCGGTCTGAACAACCTCATAATGTTCTACGACTCCAATGATATCCAGCTGTCTACTCCTACAAACGTAGTGATGAAAGAAGACACCGAAGCCAAATACAAGGCATGGGGATGGAACGTGATAACATGCAACGGTAACGATGCCGACGAAATCCGCGAGGCCCTTAAGGCTGCACAGAAAGAGGAGAAACGCCCGACACTGATAATCGGCAAAACAATCATGGGCAAGGGCGCGCTGCGTGCCGACGGCACAAGCTATGAGGCTTGCATCAATACTCACGGTGCACCTCTCGGCGGCGACGCTTATGTAAACACTATAAAGAATCTTGGAGGCAATCCGGAAAATCCGTTCGTTATATTCCCCGAGGTAGAAAAACTGTATGCCGACCGTCGCAATGAGTTGAAGAAAATCGTTGCAGAGCGTCATGCTGCCGAGGCTGAATGGGCAAAGTCTAATCCGGAAAAGGCCGCTTTACTGAAAGAGTGGTTCAGCGGCAATGCTCCCAAGGTGGACTGGAGCGCTCTTGTACAGAAAGAGAACTCTGCCACACGTGCAGCCAGTGCAGCCTGCTTGGGAGTGCTGGCCGAGCAGGTACCCAACATGATATGCGCATCTGCCGACCTGTCCAACTCGGACAAGACCGACGGTTTCCTGAAGAAGACAACATCACTTCAGGCAGACGATTTCAATGGTGCATTCTTCCAGGCCGGTGTTGCCGAACTTACCATGGCATGCATGTGCATCGGCATGTATCTGCACGGCGGTGTAATCCCCGCCTGCGGAACGTTCTTCGTATTCTCCGACTACATGAAACCCGCTGTCCGCATGGCTGCTCTGATGGAAGTGCCCATCAAGTTCATCTGGACTCACGACGCATTCCGTGTGGGTGAAGACGGCCCAACCCATGAGCCGGTAGAGCAGGAAGCCCAGATTCGCTTGATGGAGAAACTGAAGAATCACCATGGCAAAGACAGTGTACGCGTATTCCGCCCGGCCGATGCCGACGAGACAACCGTATGCTGGGCCATGGCTATGGAAAATGTGGAGACACCTACAGCTCTCATATTCTCACGTCAGAACATCACAAAACTTCCCGCAGGCAACGACTACGAGCAAGCCCGCAAAGGTGCATATGTAGTTGCCGGATCCGACGATAACTTCGACGTTATTCTGCTTGCCAGCGGCTCTGAGGTTTCCACACTCGTTGCCGGTGCCGAACTGTTGCGCAAAGATGACATCAAGATTCGCATCGTGAGCGTGCCGTCGGAAGGTCTCTTCCGCAACCAGAGCAAGGAGTATCAGGAAAGCATTCTGCCTGCAGGTTCCAAGATATTCGGTATGACGGCCGGTCTGCCCGTGACTCTCGAAGGTCTCGTAGGAGCTAACGGACGCGTTTGGGGTATGCCGAGTTTCGGATTCTCAGCACCCTACAAAGTGCTTGACGAGAAACTTGGTTACACAGGAGACAACGTTTACAAGCAGGTTAAGGCCTTTTTGGCTGAATAATATACCAACCCTTTGAAAACAGACAAGGGCACGAATCATACATACCGCACGGACTCTGAAAACCTTAAGAAAAAGCGACGTCCGTATAATCTGTATGACTTGTGCCCTTGATTTAAGTACTTTCATACATTACCACTATGGAAATAAAAACAGTTGGAATAGCAAGTGACCACGCAGGATATCCACTGAAGAAATTCGTTATCCAGTATCTCGAGGAACATGGATATCCATACAAAGACTACGGTACATACAGCGATCTTAGCTGCGACTACAGCGATTTCGGCCATGCACTGGCCGAAGGCATAGAGAAAGGAGAGGTTTATCCCGGTATCGGTATCTGCGGCAGCGGAGAAGGTATAAACATGACACTCAACAAGCACCAAGGCGTACGTGCCGGACTTGCATGGATTCCGGAGATAGCCCACCTTATCCGCCAGCATAACGATGCCAACGTTCTCGTCATGCCAGGGCGCTTCATTGACAACAAGACGGCCGGGAATATTATGGATGAGTTTTTCAGTGTGCCGTTTGAAGGCGGACGCCACCAACGGCGCGTAGAAAAGATGCCTATACAGAAATAAGTCTTGCGGAAAAGTTGTCAACGCTTATGATATAAGTTGAATGAATCGCTTTAAAACTTTATAATCCCAAAGTGGGTGTTGCAATTCAATTCTGCAACACCCACTTTGGGATTAACATATACAGTCATACTTACAAGCGAGCCGCACCCATACTTTACTGCTTGAAAATCAATGTAGCGAAAGCCCGCAGACGGGTGGCCTTACCAAAATCGGGATTTCCTTTCACACAATAGCTCGATATTGTACCTTCATCCGTAACATAAAAGAATGATAAATCCGGAACAATTGTTTCGGCTCCTGCTCCTTTCAACACTTTGTTTATCTTATCATAACCGGAAACCACAGCCTTTACCTCCTCCAGCGAGGGCAATCGCCATCTTTCTATACCATCAACGGCAAGCTCTGCAATTGCCTGACTGACAGCTGAGGAAACCGAAGTCTGATCACCGGCATCAAATTGCAAACCAAACTTATTCGTGCCCGACATCAATACAACAGTAATGCTGCCATCGCCATTCTTACTGTTCGACAAGACATAGCAGCCTTCATACATTGTTCCCGCAAACGGAGCTTCACCTTCAATGACATTCTCTCCCCCAGGAACAGTTCCCGTGCCGGACGAGCCATCCTCATTGAAACTGAAACTGATAATGCGTTCACCGGCCCACTCCGCTCCTGTCATTGTGCCGGAGAGCAATATCCCTTCCTTAGATATATAGGTGCCTTCTATCCTTATCCTGTAATTGGCTTTCAAGCCGTTGCTGAACGAGTACGAATAGCTCTTTGTACCCTCGGCATCGGTCATACGCACTGTAACCGTTGTATTTCCGGAAGCCTCAAGCAGATAAATTCCATCCGTATTCTTCCACACACCGGTGCCAGACTCGTTTGTCAGTGTCACTGTACGTGATCCGTTTATCCCGCTATACGTACCGTCAAGACATAGATTTTCGTATAGCGGAGCTATCGTAACTGAAACTCCAGTCACAGTCTCCGGAACATTGCTTATCTTCACCTCCTGCATCATCATGACCTTACGCTCAAGTGACAGATCAAGCTTATTTGTCTCACCGGCCAATATCACCACCGAATTTTTCGCATACATCAAGTCCGCATGCTCCTTTCCCTGCTTAAGACTTATCACAGATTCCATTTTAGCATCTTCCAATGAAGGAAGAACATAATCGCTTCCTGCACCAGCTACCGCACAGACATGATACATGCCCTCCATAAGTTTCAATTTCAATACATCACCGGCCTTATCTAAAACAGAAACCGATTTACAAATGCCGGACACATCAAATATATAAACAGTAACCGGATAACTCACCTTCAAATCAGTACCGTCACCAACTTCAGCACGAGTACTAACAATCAAGGTACTGTTAGCTTCAACACTTTCCTCACTCTCCAACATAACATCTTTAGAACAAGATGTCAAACATATTGCCATTATAACAAATGACAATGCAAACGATTCAAAAAACTTACACTTCATCAGGATTTATATATTTTTCGTATTTAATGTTAACTTTGACAAAGGTACGGATAATAATCCGTATAATCAACTTTTAAATAAGAAAAAAAATGATAAAGTTAATTTTTAAAATATGAAATAATATCAAACTTCCTTTTGTTCTTCCACAACTACCTTTATTTTGGATATTCTTCGCTCATCCATATCCAATACTTCAAAAGTGAAGCCCTTATAAGATATGCGCTCGTGAAGAGCAGGAAACTCACCCTTTATCTCCAACAAAAGACCGGCAAGAGTATCGGCATCACAATTCTCATCCATAAAATCATCGGCATCAACCTTCATGATTTTATAGAAATCGCTCAGAAGAATCTTTCCCTCAAAGACAAAAGTATTGCTGTTCACACAAACATAACTCTTTTCATCTTCATCATATTCGTCGTTTATCTCACCGACTATCTCTTCAAGGATATCCTCCAAAGTCACAATTCCGCTCGTACCGCCAAACTCATCGACGACAACAGCTATATGCACCTTGTTTTCCTGAAAGTCACGCAACAAGTCGTCAATCTTTTTCGTTTCGGGAACGAAATAAGGTGGGCGGATAAGCGACTGCCAACGAAAATTAGCAGGTTTGCCAAGATGGGGCAACAAGTCCTTTATATACAATATACCGCGTATGTTATCGATATTATCCTGATATACAGGTATTCTTGAATAGTTATTGTCTACAATACATTTTAATACCTCAGGAAAAGACGATTTAAAATCAAGATCGATTACATCCTGTCTACTCGTCATTATCTCCTTTGCCGTCTCATCGCCAAAACGCACAATGCCCTCAAGCAGTTTCTTCTCTTCTTTTATATCCTCCTTATCGGTAAGTTCGAGAGCCTGCTCAAGATCATCGACACTGAGCACATGATTTTCCTTTTGCATTACCTTCTCGGCCAACATGCCCGAACGAATCAGCACTGTCTCGAAAGGATAGAACAATTTGCGACAGAACAATATGCCGTTGACCGTCATACGACAAAAGCGCAAAGGATTCTGGCTGCAATATATTTTGGGCATAATCTCTCCGAACAGAAGCAGAATAAATGTCAGAAGAACTGTAATACAAATGAATTGCAACCAATAAGCATTACCAAAATCAATCAGATGGGCAAAGAAATAATTACACAACATGATTATGGTCACATTGACAAGATTGTTCGTTATTAGGATTGTTGCCAATGTACGCTCAGAATCATCCCTAAGCTGCATTATCTTGACATCGCCATCAGACTTCTCCTCTGCCAATTCGTCAATATCGTTAGGAGAAAGCGAAAAAATAGCAATCTCCGAACCGGATGCAAATCCGGAAGCCACTAAAAGCACACATGCCAAAAGACCTGAGATGACAACACCAATAGTAGGTGCCATGAAATGCACCTGGCTCAACACCTGTTCAATATCCACCATCTGCCATTATATTCTATTTAACATCAGCAGCCGACTTATTGTCTGCAACCGATTTAGGTGTAAGCATCTCCATGTTCTCTGCCCACACCTCAGTTATGCTATATCGTTTGCCATGCTTGTCGTCATAAGTAGTATAGCGAAGCCTCCCTTCTACATAAAGTTTATCTCCTTTATGCACATACTTCTCAACTATCTCTGCAAGACGCCTCCACATCACTATATTATGCCAATCCGTACGGTCCGGCACCTGAGTGCCATTCTGAAGAGTATACCCTCTCTCCGTGGTAGCAAGAGAAAAACGTGCCACAGCTACCCCATGGTCAACGTATCTGATCTCCGGTTCCTTGCCGACATTACCGATAAGCATCACCTTGTTCATAACATAAATACAGACTTATATATTCCCAATGCCACACATACTACTTGCAAAGCCCAAGGAAACGGAACCTGAAGTTCTTACCCTTTGCCGAAGGAAACTGACTTCGGGAGTCTACACGCTGGCGCAGATGATCGATAATCCTGTTATAGCAATCTATACCGGATGCAGCTTTACACTGAGCCACAAAGTGAGTATCCCGATACTGAAATTTTCCTGTACCCGGCACCTGAAGCACACGCTTGAAATCAACAGCTCCCTCATACCATCCGAATTGGTCCTCATTCAGCCGCGATATTGCCGATGAAAGCATTCTGCTACGTTCGTCAGACGACACCGGAGTATGCAATGCACGTTTCTCCTTGAAATCAAGCATTGTGGCAGCTTCGGTCTTTATTATTATGAAATATATGCGAGGACGAATCTTGTAACGTTTCGGATAATACACATCGCTGGCTACATATTCACGTATGTCAGCCTCAAGCATAGGATTCATACCTATTTCATCAATATTGCATAAGAAAGATATGGCATCATCAACATTGGTAACCAAAATCTCCCTGTCGAAATATCTTAAATATAAATTCATTTGAATTGTTGTTTTCCTAAAATAACCCTAAAAATAGTTTTTCTGAAACATTCAAAAAACGAGCGGAAAACGGGACTCGAACCCGCGACCCCAACCTTGGCAAGGTTGTGCTCTACCAACTGAGCTATTTCCGCAACAATAAAAAGAGTGAAGAGGAGGAGACTCGAACTCCCACGTCGCAATTGACACTACCCCCTCAAAGTAGCGCGTCTACCAATTCCGCCACCTCTCCAACACTTACTCATGTTGAATAAAAAAGAGTGCCCAAGACAGGACTCGAACCTGCACATCTCTCGACACACGCACCTGAAACGTGCGCGTCTACCAATTCCGCCACTTGGGCAAATTTCATTGAAACCAGCTTCCAACACTCTTTTTTGTTCAAAATGTGAGCGGAAAACGGGACTCGAACCCGCGACCCCAACCTTGGCAAGGTTGTGCTCTACCAACTGAGCTATTTCCGCATTCATCCTGACTGTCAGGAGCATCTCTCTCGATTGCGGTTGCAAAGGTAGCTATTTTTTCCGAACCGCCAAAACTTTTCAGCATTTTTTTTGCTAAAAGCGCCTAATCCATCCGTTTTTTATAGTCATCATAGCCGAATCGGCGCAAAATTTCCACTTCACCGTCCAAACGGAGTATTCCGATAGCCGGATGTGTTATACCGTTGAACATATTCGTCTTCACAGTAGTATAATGTATCATATCCTCAAAAACCACACGGTCACCCGGCTTCAGCGGAACATCAAACCGCCACGCCCCCATGAAATCGCCCGAAAGACAACTGTTACCGCCAAGACGATATGTGCAATCCTCTGCAGCAGCCTCCATCGGCCGTTGTTCGGTTCCGCGCACTTCTGGCTGATACGGCATTTCCAAACAATCAGGCATATGACACGTAAAACTGACATCAAGTATTGCCGTCTTTATGCCACGGTCCTCAACAACATCCACCACCTGCGCCACAAGTGGCCCCGTCTGCCATGCAAAAGCACTGCCCGGTTCCAATATTATCTTCAGATCAGGATAACGACGATGCAGTCCCGTCAACAGTTCCACCAACAAATCCACATCATAGTCACACCGGGTCATCAGATGACCGCCTCCAAAGTTCATCCATTTCAATTGCGGCATCCATCGTCCGAACTTTTCCTCTATATGAACAAGCGTACGCTGAAACACATCGGCCCCACTCTCACAGTGGCAATGACAATGAAACCCCTCTACACCGTCTGGCAGCACATCCGGCAGTCTGTCGGCTGTAATTCCGAAACGTGTGCCGGGAGCACACGGATTATACAGCAGCGTGCCCACCTCCGAGTACTCCGGATTTACACGAAGACCACACGACACATTTGGATTCACATCGCGTACACGCCGGCCGAAACGCTCCAGCTGAGCGAGCGAGTTGAACGTGATGTGACTTGAGCAACGTGCAATGTCGTCAATCTCACTATCAGTATATGCAGGAGAATAAGTATGGGCAGGAGCTCCGAACTCCTCTGCCGCCAGACGTGCCTCACACAGCGAACTGGCTGTGGTCGAACCTATATATTCGCGGAATATGTGAAAAGTCTTCCACAGGGCAAACGCCTTGAAAGCCAAAATTATCTCCACATCAGCCCGCCGGGCCACATCGGCTATCAGCTCCAGATTGCGGCGCAAGCGCTCCTCCTCTATTATATATATAGGTGTGTCTATGTTGCCGAATGTATTGTTCATTGCTTTTCAGTGATTATACAACCTGATTGTCTTGATTATCCTGACCATCCTGATTGTCCGTATTCTCCTTTTTCATCCTCGACTTCATCGTGCGCAAGGCACTTAACGTCAGTCCCATTATTGCCAAGATATCTTCTTCCGTCTTCCCCATATCCAGAAGCATGTTATAAAAAAGCATAGATTGTGACAAAGACGACTGGCGGGCAAACTCAGGCTTTATGGTCTTGTAATACTCGATAAACAGGTCACGCTCTTCCTTGGTCCACGCCACCATCTTTCCTCCACTATACAGAATTTTCCATAACTCGTGCCCCTTTGCCACACGCTCAGCCATACACTGCTGCGCCTCTTCAATATTGCGGTCGTGACGCTTCTCCATATTCTTCATGTTGCGACGCAGGTTGTCAGCCGCGCGCTTGTATTCTTGCTCCTTGTCGGCAAGCTTCTCTATCCTACGCGCAGCGACAGCTGCCTCTTTTTCATAATCTGTTATCTTGTCCTGTTGGCTGCTTATCTGTTCCTGCTGGTCATTTATCTGCTCTTGTTGCCCGTCTATAATCAATTTCGCCTTACGACGTTTCCGAACATTATAATACACAACAATACAAGAACCGACCAACAGCACAACAACAATCACTGATGCCGTTATGGATATTTCCGAAATCTTGTCTTTTGAATTTTGAGAATCCTTTTGGGCTTTAAACCTATGTTGGGCTTCCTTTATACTGTCGTTATCCCATTTACGTTGCAGACTGTCACTCATAGCTATCACACGTTTCGACAGCCTTGCAGCCTCGTCTGTCTCCCCTACAAGGTGCTTTAGCTCGATCATGTCGTTGAGCAGATTTACCTCCATCTGCAAGTCGTCATCACATATCTCCAGGCCGCGTTTCAAGCTCCGTTCTGCCTCATTCATATTTTTCTCCGCTATATATATATCGGACAAAACACGATAAGTACTGGCCAACTCTTTTATCTTCAAAGACTGAAAGGCATAATCTTTGGCTTTCTCTGTTCCAATGATTGCATAGTCATTTGCCATATTTGCCAAAAATACCGCCCTATCTTTCTCCGGTATATATGGAATAAGTGGAGGGCATTTGTCTTTATAATACCGGGCACTGTCATCCATATCTAAACTTTCATAAATGACCATCAAACTTGTGAGACTGTACAACAACCGTTCTTTATCATCTGACAACTCAGCATATTTTACAGCTTGCTTACCATGTACAAGCGCTAAAACAGACTCTCCTCCATATAAGTTCCAATTTGCCAATATATTTTCTATTCTACTTTTCAGTACATAATCATCAATATCTTTTGAATATTCCTCCGCTTCTTTCAGGTATACCACACCTTCTTTCAACAGTCCCCGCTTATAAACTATACGCCCCTTATAATAGTATGAGCGCGTAAGTTTCTCTTTATCGTTCCGGGCCTTGTAATAGTCTATACTATAATTTATAAGAGAGTCGTTTTCCGGAATGTTTCCCAAACGGAATTCTATCTGATAGCTCAACATGTTATAATAGGCCAACACACTCTTGTCGTCCACATCCTCTATACTCAGCCCGCCTATCACAGTTTTAGCCGAATCTATAAGATCCTTCCCTATCAGGGAGTCTATCGTTTCCAGATTTTTGTGGGTAGCATTTTTGCCACATCCCCAAACAACGGACGCGAAGATTAGTAATATAAATAGTTTCTTCATTTTTTATCATTAAAAATTTTGCCGCAAAATTATATATTTTCCATCAAAATGCCAAATATTACGGCCTGCATTTGTTACAATTTCACCCCGTTTTGATGTCGCAATTTTAAATAAAGCATTGATATTCAAGATTTTGCTAAAAGTGTTAATGTAATTTCACATTTCAAAAACATTCGTTTTTTCTTGCCTGTAAAACTCATTAGTTATACTTTTGCACCGAAATCAGAAAAGCATCGATGTCTGAGGAACAATAAAAAAACAAATCTAAAACAAAAAGATTAGAGACAATGAGAAAATCAATTTTTATAATGACAATGGCCGTATTTGCCATATCGCTTAGTGTATTGGCAGGACCTACTATAACAAAAAAAGACAGAACAGTAGATGCCGACAAGAATGTCGTCAAGACCGACTCAACAACTGTTATCGACTTCGACGGTTACAACACTGTTAACATCGAGTTCAACAAGGCATCGGACGATGTTGTAGTGAAAATATACAAGAACGAGGAGCTTGTATATACAGACAGCAACATGGTAAGCAGCGGCACAACCATCAGCTATGACATAACCGACAATCCTATGGAACGCGACTTCGACATCGTAGTAGAAATGGATGGCCGCACCGATGCCACAGAATCTATCAGAATACACTAATCAAACAACAGCAATGAACAAGGATTACAGACTTTCATCATACACCATCGTGACCGAACTCGACCACGAGCCCGACTGTGCGTGCATGATACATGGATATACAGGAGCAATAGACGTGGTAAACAAAGATATTGTGGCTTTTCTCGAAAGCCACAATATCTTCAAGAAGAGTGACATCCCGTGTTCAGAGACGACACAAGAAACACTCGAGAAACGCGGTTACATCACTACAAGAACAGCCAAAGAAGAAACGGAATATGTGGAACAGTTTGCAAAAGCGCTATTCAAAAAAGAAACTATTTTGGGAAGTGGATTTACAGTCGTGATGAGCTATGATTGCAATTTCTGCTGTCCATATTGCTTTGAGAAAGGTATAAGGCGGGACACAACCACATTTACACATGAAATGACCGACAAACTGTATCAGACAATAGAAACAATTGCACCCGACAAAAAACTACGGTCAAATGAAATAACACTTTATGGTGGAGAACCTCTGATGAAAGAGAACAAGGAAGCTGTTACATATTTTATCAAACGCGGCAAGGAGCTCGGATTCACATTCTCCGCCATCACAAACGGATACGATCTCAACCACTACGAAGACTTATTGGAAAACATACGATTTGTGCAAATTACCATTGATGGGGTTCGTGAACGCCACAATGCCCGCCGATTGCATTGCCGCGCCATACCCACATTCGACAAGATTGTGGAAAACATTGGTCTTGCTCTTGAAAAAGGCGTAAAAGTGGCTGTACGTGTAAATACAGACCGTGACAACATTGATGACATAAAGAAACTCAACAGCATGTTTGATGAGTTACACTACAACGGCAATAAACTCTTCAGCATGTATTCTGCGCGCTTGCAGGATTATTCAGAAGGGGAAAAAAGCGAATACAAATATCTGGCACAAACCGAATACGTACAAAAGTTAGACAAATTGGATCTCGGCTATATCTGCCAAGATTATGGCCTGTCGAACAAGATAAGCTCAGCCATAAATAACGGCAAACCACTGCTATTCCGCTCTACTTATTGCAATTCACAAACAAAAGGATTTGTGTTAGACCCGTTAGGATATATATATCCTTGTTGGGAAGTTGTCAACAGAAAAGAACACCGATTGGGATGCTATAAAGGCGACGAGATAATATGGAATAACGAAATCATGGATATGTGGAGAAAATGCATATTGCTCGAAAAAGACTGTATCAAATGTAAATATGCTTTGCTGTGTAGTGGAGGATGCCCTGCCGCCCGATTGAAAAGCAACAGATGCCTGAGAATGGAAGACCTTATCAGAACTTCCGTAAACAAAGCTTTTAAAACACAGAAAAAATGAATATAAACGTAGATATTAATATCTACATATAATTAACAAAACAACAAATTTTTAACAAAAAAACTATGGGAAAGAAAAAAACAGAGTTGCATTCATTGAATGAAGGATTAACTATCCTGTATGCAGAAGAGTTGGAACAAAGAATGGAAACAGACCCTCTGGCCATAAGCGGATTATTGGGCGGCGAACCGGAAAGCCCTAAAGACCTTCAAGGTCTTTGCATAATAAAAGTAACTTGTGGTGAATTATCAATTCAAAAATAGTCTTCAACTTTTAAGCAAAAAGGGGAACATACAATCAAATTGCATTTCCCCTCTTATCCTAAAAAATATCCACTGATAATTATGAAATATATATTCATACATATATTATTCCTAACAGCATCAATAGCCAAAGCCCAAACCATAATCGAAGGCCATGTCACCGACGACAAGAAAAACGACCTGATAAAAGCCACCGTACGATGCTATTCCGGCAATATGTATATCTGCGGAACCACAACAAACAGTAAAGGTGAATTCAAATTGGAAGTGCCTGAGAAGAAAAATGCAGGCAAGATAAATATAAACTATATAGGATATAAAGAAACAGCCATAACCATAAACCCTACCGACGAAAAACACATACGTCTTGGAGACATTGCCATGGGAACCGATGACACACAACTGCAAGAAGTGACCGTGCTGAGCAGCAACAGAATAAGAACAGAAGATAAAACCATGATATTCCCAACAAAGGACGAGATACGCCATGCTTATGACGGATACAGCGCACTCGATGTCGTAAGAATACCGGGACTTAACGTCAATACTTTCAACTCAACTGTTGCTTACCACAATCAGGATGTACTGCTTTGTATTGACGGACGCCAAGTTTCAAAAGACGAAGTTCAGGATTTGAATCCGAAAGACATCAAACGTATAGACCTATATACACAAGGCACTCCAGAATACCCGGATGCATACGCTGTGCTCGACTATATACTGAAAGAACGCGACTATGCCGGAAGCGTGGCTTTCAACGCTCTGCACAACAATCGTCCGAACGGCAACGGCAAAGCCACCGTACAGTATTTTGAAGGTAAATCAGAATTCACGGTATCTGCTTCCGGCTCATACAATCATTTCACAAAACACGATGAGGGTGTAAATACGACAACATATCATTTTCCGGAAGAAACAATAACAAGAACCGACTACAAGCTGCCGTCGCCATCGGACGACAACAGTTTCAACACCTATGCCAACTATCTTTATAAAGACAAGAAACAAAACCTGCACGCATCGCTCAGATTCAACAGAAAGTCAGGCGAAACAGATACATATAACAAACAGACTTACAGTAATATACCTGCAACACTGACAAGGCAGGAACACTCCAATTCGCAATCCATAAGTCCGTCAATGAAGCTGCAATACAGCATCAGCCTGCCTCACAAACAGCGTCTACGCATAGAGGCATACGGAAGCTATGGAAACAATCATTACAACAGATGGTATGAAAGTCGCACGGACGAGACCGTAACTTCAAGCTACGGTAATGGAACCTTGGAAGACAGCTACTACATGAACGCTACGGCAAACTACACGAAGACAATAAACAAGAAATCGTCGTTAAATCTGACAATAAATCACAACCGCACACATACAGAAGATGAAAATATGCGCAACGGCACGACACACAACCTGACACTCAACAAGAACAACACGAAAGTTAACCTGACATACAAATATAGCATAAGAAAGAAATTCAGCATACAGGCAAATCTTGCAGGATATATGACTAATATCACGACCGGAGGCAAAGAGACTGATGACTTTTTCTTCGTTCCATATCTCAGGATGACATGGATGCTGAAAAAACATACGCTCAACCTATCGGCCACATCAAGAAGCCATGAAGCAAGCAATTCAAACCGGACAGGAGACGAATATCGAATAAACGAATATGAGATGTTTGTGGGAAACCCGGAATTGAAAGACTATGTTTCATACAATGCCACTTTAAACCACGACTGGGAAATATCAAAAAGAATCACATGGATAGACTATTTAGTATTAAGGACAAGCCCTAATTCTGACTTTAAAACAATAAGATACGACAACGAACGCGGAACATTTGTCAACAAGACCATCAATATAAAGAAAAACTGGTCGCTGCACTACGAAACCGGATTCGATTATGAAATAATCCCCAATACCATCTATATGCGGGCTTTGTTCCTTGGATATTGGTCAGATCTTAATGACAAGATGCACAATGACATATATGTTGCCGGTAGTCTGCGGTTTCAACACAAAGGATGGAGAGCATGGATAGGATGCATATCACCAACCAAAGGATGGGATTATTTGTCTGGAAAAAGAAGAAAACAATCAGCCCAACTTGATATGAATTTAAGCTACAGCATCAACAACTGGAACATTGGCATAGCATACTCTAACCCGTTCAAAACAACAGCCCGCTCAACACTTGTAAACGGAGAATACGAACAATACACATCGTCACGCATCCCACGCATAACCGACAACTATGGATATATAAGGATAAGCCACCGCTTCACCTTCGGCAAGAAGAAACACAAGTTTGACACAACCGAAGTGGAGGACGTGAACCAGACGACAATATCACAATAACAAACAAAGCACGACAATGAATCTGCAACAGATAACGATACAGGCTTTTTCGACAAGCTCGACAAACGAAACCTACCTATTGGAGACCGAAGGGCGATTCTTCGAGATAGGACATGATGCCGCCGAACTGCTGACATACTTGCGCGAACACGGTGACAGCGACGAAAGCGTCGGGCGATACGTCGACGAACATGGCGGACGACCTACAAAAGAAGAGATAACGGCATTTATGGATTCCATGGACAAAAAGACAGCCGGCAACGGCAATGCCGGCGGCAGCAACAAACGCAAGTCTTTTCTATACAGCAAAGACTTTATTCCGGCTGCCGTTGTCGAACGATACTCCACCATGTTCAGCCGCCTGTTCCATCCATGGGTGATGGCCGTTGCGACGGGTCTGTTCGCAGCATTGGACGCGGCATACTTCCTTTTCTTCAAAGACACGCGCAACCATACCCCCATCGACATATACATAATCATCGGCATGTATCTCTTTCTCGTGACATCATCTCTGACACACGAGTTCGGCCACGCCTCGGCATGCCGCCACTACGGTGCTCCGCACGGCAACATAGGTCTTGGGCTTTATCTCAACCTGCCGGTGTTCTACACCGACGTGTCGCACATATGGAAACTGTCGCGCCGTCAACGGTGTGTGGTCAACTTCGGCGGAGTATACTTTCAGATGCTGTTGCTCATACCGCTTCTTTCAGCTGCAATCGCAACAGGCAGCAATCTGCTGAAATATATGATAGTGCTGATGAACCTGAACTTCCTGATCACGATGAACCCGTTCTTCAAGTTCGACGGCTACTGGATGGTCACCGACATGCTCGGCGTGGCCAACCTGAGGCAGAAAGGCAAGGAATGGACTACCTACGTATGGCAGAAAATGCGCGGCAAAGAGCCACACACACGACCCTATCTGCTGTCGCTGCCGCGGTGGACAGGCTACAGCCTGATGGCATACACGGTGGTGGTGAGCCTGTTTTTCGGCTTCTACTTCCTATATGTGATACCTATGTTCTTCGTGCGTTTCTACGACACTTTCCCAACGCGCTTCCGGGACGTACTCGCCGATCTGTCGTACCACCGCATGCCGGAATGGAACGACATGCAGCAGATATGCCTGCAACTGATGTTCCTCGTATTCTTCACCTATATGATATACCGCATGGTACGACCCTTGTTCAAACACATCATTGCATGGAAAAGACAATAAGCATATCGGGATGTGTGCTCATCCTGACAGTATATATAGCGCGACTGTTCTACATGGCAGACCCGTTCCACATCTTCCCGCTGCTTACGGCCGTGTGGCTCGGAGTATGCTGGTGGCACAGACCACTACGCCCCACACCCATCGACATCTGTCTTGTGGCGCTATGGGCATACGGCATGCTCGCACCGACGGTGAACCCCATCGGCAGCATGGCGGCCACAAGCAGACTGACCGCCTCGGTGCTCATCTACTTCACGGCCCGCACTATCTTTGCCCTATACGGGGCGGCAGGCCGCCGGATGCTGGCTGTGCTCACCGCCGGAATAGTCATGATGACAGCGGCCGCACTGTTTCAGTTCGGCATGTTTGCCGACAAAGTATATGCTGTGGACTTCGAGTCGCTCTACGAGTTCAGGTTTCTCTACACCCCGTTTGGGCAGCCCGTCAACGTGTGGAACGCACTGATGTGGCTGTGGGGCGGCATAGCCGTGGCTACATATGCCGAATGCCGGTCACGACGGGTAAGACTCATGGCGCTTGTTGCCGGCTGTATGGTATGGACAATGATTGTACTGTCATTCTCACGCGGCGGATACATAGCCGCCGCAATATGCCTGCCGGCAATGCTCGTATTGCTGCTAAGGACAACGACGAAGCGCCATGCCGTCATTATCATGTCGTGCTATGCCCTGCTCACCGCCGGGCTGTATCTGAAATATAAAAGTGATATAGATACGGCCATAAGCATGAACAGCACCACATCGCAACAACGGAGCACATCCGGGCGCATCAGTACCATAAAACAGGCACGTGACATCGTGAAAGAAAATCCTTGGGGCACCGGGGCCGGAACCTACACGCTGGCCAAAGACTACTACATGCACGGCAACGGGCGCAGCGACAGTCATACATCGTATGCGCCAAACATTTTCACACAAGTATCGGTAGAAGGCGGATGGCCGGGAATGGTAATCTATATTACATTTATTGTCTGCATAATGATATGGACAGTCAGGTCCGGACGTCACAATATGTGGGCCGTATTCATACCTATGGCAGGATATTTCGTCAAGGAGCAGACGTTCCCTACCTTTTTCGTATCGGACATAACGCGCATATCGGCACTGATACTGCTGGCATATATACAGAAAGATTCCGGACAGGCCAAGCCGGGACCAACGGCACGGATAGCAGCCGGAATACCGGCCGTGGCATGGGCGGGAATAATATACGCCGGAATGGCCTGCAAAAGCAACGGATGCCAGGAGATATCCAAGAGCCGCATGGACAGCCGCACAATATTCGACCGGGCCGTACAATCCGATGACATGCCGGCGCTGCAACGGCTGGCCTCCGACTATCCCGACATACTGGTATACCGATGGACAATATATGAAAGGTACCGCAAAGACGGACAACCGGAAAAGGCCGCACACGAGCTGGCCGCAGCCGTGCTGCGCCATCCACGCATACTCGAAACCGACTATTGGAACAAACTGAAACAAGATGACGACGAGTTCAGCCGGAAGGTGAGCCGCGAAGTGATACACACCATCACATGCACACAACCGGAAGACGCCATAGAATGTGCAAAATACGGACGGGCGGCAATGCTGCTGGGCGAGCCGGGAACGGCATACCGCTATCTGGAACAGGCCGTGACGCGGCTGCCCACATTTTCAAGACCATGGGCTTGGCTGTCTGTAATGCACAGCCATCGGAATGAGGAGAACACGGCCCGGCTCTATCTCAGACGCTACACCCTGCTCGAACACGGCATGTTTGCCGACATTGACAACGGCACACCACCCGAGCCGCAACGCGACATCGAGTCTCTGACCGATGCCGGCTACAAGATAAAGTGCATGGAATGGTATGGGACATTACCTGCAAAGAGAAATCAATAAACACTATCAATAAAACTTAAGAAAGAGCAATATTATGATCAGCGAAAAAACATTAAAGATTGTCTGTGCCATATTGTCGGCAATACTGGTGGCACTCGTATGCCACATCATGTGGCCATACATCGACAGACAAAAGACAAGGCTGCACTACAGGAGCGACGAGCGGAAACTGGCTGCCGCCGAATTTCTGACAGACAACATGGACGAGCACTTCACAATGGTGGGCGACGGATGGATACGCTATGACACCATCTTCAACAGGTTTGAAAAGTATTTCGAGCGCCACGGCTACCATGGCGAGAGCTCTCCCATGACACTACAGCACATATGGGACAGCGTGGAGGTTCATAGCGGTCCGCTCAAATCCGAGGACTTTCTGAGAAGAATGGATACAGACCAGGCCCTGTCGGATGTTCTCATTGAAAACATCGACGCGGCTTTCGAAGCATGGCAAAGTGTGCCGGACTCGCTCGTGACGAAAGACTTCAGGATGTTCTGCGAATATGTGCTGCCCTACCGTATAGGCAACGAAGCTCTTGAACCCACATGCCGCCGTCATCTCTGGGAGGAATACAGGGGCATGAGAGACACTATGTTTACCGACATACAGTCGATAGAAAAAGCCATGAACAAGGTGCTGCGCGAAAAGAAAGGCTACAGCAACAGCGAACTGATGTGGCAGTTTCCATACTCCATACCCGTAAGCAGGATGGAGAAAATGCGCCGCGGCTCGTGCATGCACATCTGCGAATACTACGTGCACGTGCTGAGAGCACTGGGCATTCCGGCCACGATAGACGAGGTGGACGTATGGGGCAACAGAAGCGGAGGCCACTGCTGGGTGACGGTGATGAAAGACAGCACTACAGAGTGTGCGCTCGATGCCCTGACAGGCAAGAACCTGCGTCTGACGTACAGGCCGATAAAGGTGTACAGACGGACATACAAGACTAATCCCGTGGACAAAAAAGCCAAGGAGACTATGCCCTACGACCTTACCAACGAGCACCGTATCGACGTGTCGCACAAGTATTTCAAGACACACACCATACGTATCAAGGCCATACCTGAGGAGGCAGAAAAACACGGGTATCCGGAATATGCCCTGATATGTGCCTACGACAATACGAAAAGGCTGTGGACATCGGTGGACTACGGCAAACATGTGGGCGACGGTGTGTACGAGTTCAAGAACATTATAGGAGGCAATTGTGCCATAATGGCCTTCTACGACAAAAAGAAGAACGAGCACTATGCAGCGTCGCAGCCTTTTACCATCACGGAGTCGGGAAAGGTAGAGATGACCCGACCGATAGGGAACAACAAACGCGACATGAAGCTGACACGCAAATATCCGCGGTTCAAGCGCATGGACTTCCATGCCCGCAAACTGCACCGCACATGGGTGGAAGGCGCCGACAATGCCGGTTTCGATCGTGCCGACCGGCTGATGACAATAGACAGGATTCCGGGAGACATCAACGACACATCCATAATCTGCAAGAAGAAATACAGATACGTGAGATGGACTGTGGACAAGGAGCACAAGAGCTGTCTGGCCGAAATACGTTTCTACGGCAAGCGAACGGCAGACGGCCCGGAGGTACCGCTCATAGGACGGGTGATAGGAGGCCCGAAGCCCACTATAGACACACGACACCCGTATAAACATGCCATAGATGGCGACCCGGCTACATACTTCGACAAAAAAGCCAACGAGGACGGATATGTGGGGCTCGACCTGGGAGAAGGCTACGAGGCTTATATAACAAGGATAAAATTCTACCCTCGCAGCGACACAAACTACATAATCCCCCGCCACATGTACAAGCTGTACTGCTGGGATAACGGATGGAGGCAGATCGGAATCAGGTTTCCAATGGAGCATGAACTGAATTTCACGAATATACCGGAAGGCATGTTATATCTGCTACGCGACATGGACGGTGGCAACGAGGAGCGCCCGTTCACAATGGACGGTGACAAGCAGGTGTGGTGGTAAACATGATAAACCAATATAAGTTATATTACAAAGCAATATAACTTATATTGGTCGGTAATATAACTTATATTGCTTTGCAAAATAACTTATTTTAGAGTGAAATAAAGACTGGATTGAATAGCAAGACAAGCAGAAATCTGCTATAATCATTCAACTTTCATATTGTCAACACTATTAAAAGACAAAACGTCGTTTTCCGCCTCTTTGGACGAAAAACGACGTTTTGCACCGTATAACATAAAAGATATGTAAGAAAAGAAACGACAAGACTGCTGATATCGTTCAAAAGATGTTACCATTGTGTATCCGGAACCAAAACTTTTGGGTAATAAGTTTTGCCGTTTCACCGAAACAGACTATATTTGCACAAATCTTATAATTAACGAAACCATTCTATTCTGAATATGTGCGACAACAAATACATACGTTTCGACTGGGCTGCCAAGCGCATGCTACGCGACAAGGCAAACTTCGGAGTGCTTGAAGGACTTGTCACCGTTCTTCTCAACGAACAGATACACATCACGGAGATACTTGAAAGCGAAGGCAATCAAGAGGACATGTACGACAAGTTCAACCGCGTGGACATCAAGGCGACCAACAGCAAGGGCGAGATAATCATCGTCGAGATACAACTGACACGAGAGTTATATTATCTCGAGCGCATTCTATACGGTGTGGCCAAAGCCATAACGGAACATATATCGTTGGGCGAAAAATACGACAAGGTAAAGAAGGTGTACTCAATAAACATCCTTTATTTCGACCTCGGACAGGGAGCTGACTATCTCTATCACGGCCGGACCACGTTCCGGGGAGTGCATACGGCAGACACTCTCGTGGTGAACAGCAAGGAGCGCGACGCCATACGCATGAAAGCACCGGAAGAAATCTTCCCGGAATATTTCATCATACGTGTGAACGAGTTCAACAAAGTGGCCACAACACCGCTTGAAGAATGGCTCGACTATCTGAAGAACGGCCACATAAAAGAAAACACCACGGCTCCGGGGCTCGGGGAAGCACGCAAACGGCTGCAATATATGTCGATGAACAAAAAAGATCGACTTGCATACGACCGGCATATAGACGCAATCATGGTACAGAACGACGTGCTTGACACAGCAAAACAGGAGGGATTTGCCGAAGGACACGAAAAAGGGCATGAAAAAGGAATGGCTGAAGGAAGAGCAAAAGGAATGGCTGAAGGAAGAGCTGAAGGAAGAGCTGAAGGAATAATGGATACGGCCAAACGCATGAAAGCTCACGGCATGGAACCAACTGTAATAGCCGTGATGACAGGACTCTCAATAGAAGATATCAATGTTTTGTAATATGGTTGTCATGCAACAGCACAGGAAAGTTTTCATGAGAATACGAGACTCAAACGACTTTCCTGTGTTTTTATTGTTGGTATAACAACATTTGCCAACGGATATGTGTCTGTAACTAAGTCTGGCAGATGTTGCTATTGCATCAAAAGATAACGCACGACACAACACTTTTTGGGACAAACAGACTGATAAGTCGAAAAAAATGTGTAAGTTTGCACACCGAAAAGAGACTGTTCGGATGAAACTCATAATCATGACCAAACCCACATTCTTTGTGGAGGAAGACAAAATACTCACATCGCTTTTCGATGAGGGGATGGAGAATCTGCATCTCTGCAAACCGGACGCCACACCAATGTACTCGGAACGCCTGCTCACCCTGCTGTCGGAAGACTTCTACAGCAAAATTTCCGTGCACGACCATTTTTATCTTAAGGAAGAATATCGCCTGAAAGGCATACACATCGAGGACTCTACGACCGAAACACCCCTGAAATACAAAGGACGGCTCAGTCGCACATGCCGCAGGATTGAAGACCTGAAAGAGGCAAAGAGAAAATGCGACTACGTATTTCTGAGGAACATCTTCGACTGCCAGTCCATGCCCGAGGAAAAGGCGTCGTTCACGTATGAGGAACTGCGCGATGCCTCGAAAAAAGGATTGATAGACAAACGGGTGTATGCCCTCGGAGGCATGAACCTTGACAACATACGTGCGGCAAAGGATTTGGGATTCGGCGGTGTTGTGATATGCGGTGACCTTTGGAACAGATTCGACATACACAAGGAGCTGGACTATAAGGAACTGATAGCTCACTTCGAGAAAGTGAGAAAGGCTGTAGGCTGACCTCAAAACGATGATAGAAACGAAGCAGAGACAGAAAAGACAGAAAGAATTTATTGCATAATATACAAACTGACAAACAAAAAGATGAGTGCACAAAACTCTTACATGGTTTTCTCGGGTACTAACACGAGATATTTGGCCGAGAAAATCTGCCAAAGTCTGGGTTGTCCGTTGGGTCAACTGGTAATCACACATTTCTCTGACGGAGAATTTGCAGTATCATACGAGGAATCGATACGCGGACGCGACGTTTTTCTCGTTCAAAGCACATTCCCTAATTCAGACAATCTGATGGAGTTGCTCCTGATGATCGATGCCGCAAAGAGGGCTTCGGCACGTACCGTAAACGCTGTGATTCCATACTTCGGATGGGCACGCCAGGACCGCAAGGACAAGCCGAGAGTGAGCATCGGTGCAAAGTTGATAGCCGACGTGCTGAGCGTAGCCGGCATCGACCGCCTGATAACAATGGACCTGCACGCCGATCAGATCCAAGGATTCTTCAACGTGCCTGTGGACCACTTGTATGCATCGGGCGTTATCCTGCCATACCTGCAGAATCTGAAACTGGAGGAAATGGTGATTGCATCACCCGATGTAGGAGGTTCGAAGCGTGCCAATACATACGCCAAGTATTTCGGATGTCCGCTGGTCTTGTGCAACAAGACACGGGCAAGAGCCAACGTAGTGGACAGCATGCAGATAATCGGAGACGTGAAAGGTAAGAATGTGGTAATAATCGACGACATGGTAGACACGGCCGGCACCATCACCAAAGCTGCCGACATAATGAAAGAGGCCGGTGCAAAGACCGTGCGTGCATGTGCGTCGCACTGTGTTATGAGTGGTCCGGCAAGCGAGCGGGTGCAGAATTCGGCTCTCGAAGAAATTGTATTCACCGACTCCATACCTTACTCCCACCGCTCAGCCAAGGTGAAGCAGATTTCCGTAGCCGACATGTTTGCCGAGGCCATACGCCGCGTAATACACAACGAGAGCATCAGCAATTTGTATTTGGTATAAAAGATTACAATGAACAAATTATCATTTTCAATAATCGGACTGATGACCGCAGGCTCTGTTCTTGCGGCCTGTCAGTCTGACGGGTACAGGATAAAGGGTGAAGCAGCGATGCTGAATGACGGTGACACACTATTCGTCACAGACGATCTGTTCACCGGCACGCCCATAGACACACTGATAGTAAAGGACGGAAAGTTTGAGACCGAAGAAGAAAAAGCCGACTCCACACGGCTATGCATGGTGTACAGCAAAAATCACAAAGGCATTTATGCACCTTTCTTCATCGAGCCTGGAACCATCAGCATCAAACTGTCTGAAAAGCCTGAGGAGACAAAGGTGAATGGAACATCAACAAACAACAAGTGGCAGGAGATGAACGACAGTGTGATGAGAATCGGACGGCAGATTAACAGCATTGCGGCATACGTAAACGGCAACACCCTTAACTATGACCAGCAACAACGAGAAATGAAGAAGGTGGAGACGCTGCACAAACAGTTCAGAGAACTGGTAATGGAATATGCCGAAAAGAATACCGACAATGAATTCGGATATTTCCTGCTTACAGCCTACGACGATATGGCAGGAATGAGCGATACTGACGATCCGACTGAAGCCGACACAAAACTGGAACTGATAAAAAAGTTGCCACGCCACATGCAGGAACGTCAGGCGTTGAAAATGGTTGTGAAAAAACTCAGCCAAATGAAATCGACGGCTGAAGGAAACATCATGCCGGACTTCACTATGAACGACATCAACGGCAAACCTATAAGCGCACTTGCCGAAATAGGAAAGAACAAGATTACCGTAATTGACTTTTGGGCCAGCTGGTGCGGCCCGTGCAGGGTTGAGATGCCCCACATGGTGCGTATGTACAATGGCTACAAAGACAAGGGATTAGGTATATTGGGAATATCACTTGACTCAAAACGCGAAGCATGGGAAGCTGCAAGCAAGGAACTCGGTGTGGCATGGCCTCAGATGTCCGATCTCCGAGGATGGGACAACGCTGCAGCGCGAATGTTCAATGTACAGTCTATTCCGCAGACCATCGTTGTGGACAGCAATGGAAAGATTCTGAAAAAAGGACTGCGAGGCGAAGAACTCGAAACATTCATAAAGTCGTTGATGGAATAGAATTAACTTAAAATTGAGAATAGGGAATTGAAAATGGAGAATTATGATTACCCTCTCATTAACAATGAGTAATCATAATTCTCCATTTTCAATTCCCAATTTTCAATTGATGAAGACTTTGAATTCCAACAATAAAAAATCCCGAAACTCCAATATGGAATTCCGGGATTTTTGTTTGACAATTGTATTCTCTCTACAACCTGAACTACATATTAGGCAAGTCAAGCCATTTAATATAGCAGAAGTCCTGACGATGAGGCAACTTGTCGCACTTGGGATACATACGCACGGCACTCTTGAAGATACCGGCATTGTTGGGTTCGAGTTTACCCTCGAAAGTGAAGTTGTTGCCGTCACGACCTATAACCGTAAGAGGAATGACATTGAAGATACGGTCTTCGCCATTCTTATCGGGACTGATTGTTACAAACTCCAAACCGATGGCATCGTCAAGTCCCTGCTCATTGATGACATACTTCAGCGTATATTCTTTGCCCATCACGGCACCTGTAGAAGGAATGTTCCACTCTGACGAAACCACACTGATGCTATCCCAACGCTCGGCCACAGCCTCTTTCCACTGTGCAATATCCTTGGCCAAACGGTTGTTGTCGGCAGCAAGTGTCTTGAAGCGGGCTGCCTCCTTGCAATAGAACTTGTCATAGTAATCGTCAAGCTGACGCTTCATTGTATAGTGAGGAGCAATCTGGGCAATGGAGTTCTTGATAACCTTTATCCAACCCTCACTATATCCTTTTTCATTCTTGTTGTAGTAAAGCGGGATAATCTCACGCTCGAGCAGATTATAGATTGTTGCTGCATCGAGCTGATCTTGATAACCCTGATTCTGATATGTGCGTTTCTCGGTAAGAGCCCATCCGGCACCCTCGCGATAGCCTTCAAGCCACCATCCGTCAAGCACAGAGAGGTTTACGACACCGTTCATTTCGGCCTTCTCACCTGACGTGCCTGATGCTTCAAGAGGACGTGTCGGGGTGTTCATCCATATATCTACACCCGAAACGAGACGGCGGGCAAGTTGGAAGTCATAGTTCTCAAGGAAGATAATCTTACCGAGGAACTCGGGACGCTGGCTGATTTCGTATATCTTCTTGATAAGTCCCTGACCTGCACCATCGGCAGGATGTGCCTTACCCGCAAAAAGGAACTGAACGGGATGCTCAGGGTCGTTGACAATCTTGGACAGACGGTCAAGGTCTGTGAAGAGCAGATGAGCACGCTTATAAGTAGCAAAGCGACGACAGAAGCCTATCATCAGTGCGTTGGGATTGATCTTGTCAAGCAACGAAACCACACGCGACGGATCGCCTTGATTCTTGAGCCATGTCTCACGGAACTGCATACGTATGTAGTCTACGAGCTTCTGCTTCAGTGCCATACGTGTCTCCCATACTTCGTCGTCGGGCACATTGTATATTGCTTCCCAAATGCTTTGATTGCTTTGGTCTTTCATGAAGTTCTTGTCAAAGTACTTGGCATATACTTTGCGCCACTCGGTAGAAGTCCATGTGGGGAAGTGAACACCGTTGGTTACGTAGCCTACATGGTTCTCTTCGGGATAGTATCCGTTCCAAATGGGAGCAAACATCTTCTGGCTTACCCAACCGTGAAGTTTGCTCACCCCATTGACCTCCTGACATGTATTGCAAGCAAAGACCGACATACAGAACTTCTCGGAATGGTCATTAGGATTGTTGCGTCCCATACCGATGAACTCATCCCATGTTATTCCTAACTTGGCAGGATAACCGCCCATGTACTTACCGAAGAGTCCTTCATCGAAATAGTCATGACCGGCAGGTACGGGAGTATGAACGGTATAGAGGGATGATGCACGTACAAGCTCCATAGCCTGATTGAACGTCAAGCCTGTTGCGATGTAGTCGCACAGACGCTGCAGGTTGCAGAGTGCAGCATGACCTTCGTTACAATGATAAACATCCTTGGTGATACCGAGTTTCTTCAATGTGAGCACACCACCGATACCAAGAAGAATCTCCTGTTTCAGACGATTCTCCCAGTCACCACCGTAAAGCGAATGTGTTATGGGTTTGTCAAACTCTGAGTTCAACTCGTTATCGGTATCAAGAAGATAGAGTTTGATACGGCCTACGTTCACACACCAAACATAAGCATGAACGCTATAGTTATTGTAGGGTACGTCTACTACAAGGGGATTGCCGTTCTCGTCAAGTTGACGCTCAAGAGGCAATGAGTTAAAATTCTGAGCTTCATACTTGGCTATCTGCTGGCCATCCATACTCAACGACTGTGTGAAATATCCGTAACGGTAAAGGAAACCTACGGCACACATGTTTACATTGCTGTCGGATGCTTCTTTAAGATAATCACCGGCAAGCATACCAAGACCGCCTGAATAAATCTTAAGAACATGGTTCAGACCGTACTCCATTGAGAAATAGGCCACAGAAGGACGGGATGCATCCGGCTCCACGTCCATATATTCACGGAACAATGAGTAAACAGCATTGATACGTTCCATCATCACCGCATCCTTGACGATCTTTTCCTTGCGCTCATAGCTGAGACGCTCAAGCAAAAGGACGGGATTGTGTGACACCTCATGATAAAGCTCAGGATCCAAATCGCGGAACAAGTCCCTTGCTTCATAATTCCATGTCCACCACACATTGTGTGCAATCTCATCCAGACACTTCAATTTTTCCGGAAGAGTTGACTTTACAGTAATCTCCTGCCACTGAGGAGCATTAGCATAATCTGCCTTAATCTTCATAACTTTTTAAAATTATTATTATGTCTTTTCTATCTTTCATTGAGCTTCACGACATTTTCGTTCCTCAGCCTTGACCAAAGCAATATCGTAAGCATCATAATAGTATTTTATAAATTCAGTCCATAGAGCCTTCTTTGACAACACATCGGCTTTCTTACGTGCTGCATCGATTTCTTTCTTTGTAAAATTTGAATACCGTGCAATAGTATCCTTTATGGTATCCGCCACCTCCGAATAATTATAATCAGTGCGGTGTATGACCTTAACACCGTCTTGAATATCACTAAACCCGCCTTTCACACTGTTTGCCCACAAGCCGAATCCGGCAAGATCCGTAGTAATACACGGCACCTTGAACGCTATCGACTCAAGCGGAGTATATCCCCACGGTTCATAATAAGACGGATATACACAAAGATCATTGCCAAGAACTATATCATAGTATGTCATATTGAGCACACCGTCATTACCGTCAAGATAACATGGCAGGAATATTACTTTAACCATATCATCCTTACGGTTGTGCATGTCAAAATACTTCATCATACCAAGAGTGTTGTCATGACTCATTTCATGGAGCCAATGCGTAACAAGCGGTACCTCAAGCGGGGTATCAAAACTCTTTCCGCTGTTCAGCCTCTCCACAAGATCATGGCGTGGTTCACCTACCCATCCTGGAACTTCAATAAAGGCCAACACTCTTTTCTTGAGTTCCTTGCTGCGCAACAGCCTGTTAAGTGACTCAATATAAACGTCAATCCCCTTGTTACGGAATTCGTAACGTCCGCTTGTCGATATTATCATAGTGTCATCATCCAGATTATCGCCAAGCAGCGCATTGGCAACCTCTATGAGACGCTTGCGGGCAGCCTTGCGTTTTTTTGCAAATACAGATGCATTCGGAACAAAACTGTTATCAAAACCATTAGGCAAAACAACATCCACAGGCTTGTCTAAAAGCTCCTTACACTCATTAGCCGTGATATCGCTTACTGTTGTGAAACAATCCACATACATAGCAGTCTGCTTCTCTATCGAATGTTTGCTCTGCATGTTTAACTCAACAGACATCTGATCGCCATTGTAAGCAAACAAATAGTCATAAAGAGGTTTCATATTACCGGCAATGCTACGACCTATACTAGTAGCATGAGTGGTAAACAATGTTCCTATCTGAGGCAATTTGTAATTTATATACAACAGTCCCAAACCTGTCATCCATTCATTACCATGGTAAATCACACGTTTTGAACTATCAATATTATTATTATAAAAACTTTCAACTACCAAAGCTGCCGCATAAGAAAACATTGATGCTTCGTCATAGTCGCCATAAGCATGAAGACTATCCACTTGATAATGTTCCCACAGCCAAGAATAGATTTCATTTTTCTTATCAAAAAACGGTTTAAAATCAATGAGTATAGTTACAGGCTCGCCCGGAACAGACCAACGCCCTACCCTTACTGCCAGTCCTTCTTCTGAGGCTTTTTCTTTCCATTCCCTAAATAAATCCTTATCCTCCTGAAAATAAGGACTCTCTTTCTCTTTCCAGAAATCAGGACCGATAAATATCAATTTGTCTTGCAGCTTATCTTTAATAGTCTTCGCTCTTGTCGAAAGAACGGTATAAATACCACCAACTTTATTACAGACTTCCCAACTTGACTCAAAAATATAGTCTGGAATCAACTTCTCTTTTACCATACTTAATCTCAATATATGCGCACAAAAATACATATTTTTTTTAATATTTCAAACAAAATACAACATTAATTTCCAAAAACAGACCATTTAATGACTAAGATTCAGCAACCTTCTTCTAAAGAAAAATCATTTTCTTTATTCTGTCGGTATACAATCTCATGTTTTTATTGTATATTTGCGAACATAAAACAGATAAAATTATGAAGAAATATATTTTCACTTTAGTATTGGCTGCCATATCCGCTAACACAAAGGCCCAAAACAACAACACAACATTCAAAGGCTATTTCTATAATGACGAGTATTCCATATACATGAACATAGACTTTCATTCAATGGAAGTTGAAGTTCCCAATCATTCCCTATTCGGAAAACTTCCAGGATATTTAGGCAAAAAGCTAAATAATTTCTATTGGCTTGTCACTTCTGCAAAAATAAAAGACAAAAACAGTGCCGAACTTAATCTTATAAATGATTATGGCAGTGAAGACTTGAAAGCAATCCTAAAACATGAAAACGACTCAACATATACATTCAAACAAGAAAGTGGAAGTCCGCTTAAAGTAGCAAACAACGGAAAATGGCAAAAACTTCCAAAACAGTTTAAACTAATAAAGAAGAAATAACACAATTCGTCATCACATTAATTGATAATATAGAATTATTGATAATGTATAATCGGGATTTTACATCCCCCATTCCAATTCCACGGCCCCGGCAGGGTCCCCATACCATACATCCACACAAACACACAAAAAAAAAATCTCCCCCGCCCGTTTCACCGGACAGGGGAGACATAAAGAAAAGAAGGCGGCCTCCTACTCTCCCGCATTGCATTGCAGTACCATCGGCGCAGGCGGGCTTAACTTCTCTGTTCGGAATGGGAAGAGGTGGGACACCGCCGCAATAAC